>Ga0080064_1000582_pt1 | contig 93221 bp, 80 predicted proteins | sample Subgrocontami54m_FD_69260 | JGI IMG/M metagenome (GOLD analysis project Ga0080064, IMG submission 69260) | Subsurface groundwater microbial communities from S. Glens Falls, New York, USA - GMW46 contaminated, 5.4 m (SPADES assembly) (version 2) ... | reverse complement strand
CGACTGCGCTCATTCAGAGCGGAAGCGAACGCCTTGTACTTCGCCCGAAGGGTCGCGAACTCCACGACCCTCTACATCGGTCGTGTTACTGATTTCCAGCAGTTATTTCGACACGAGTCCTTACTTGCCGAGAAGACCTTTCTTCAATCCATCGTTCGGGGGCTCGCTGCCGAGCCAGATCGCGAAGAACTCCCTCGCGAACTCGAACTCCTCGATGGTCCCCTTGACCTCCTCCTTGACCTTCACCTCGAGCCCCTTGCCGGGGACGTAGGTGAACGTCAGGCTGTCCTTGTCCTTGATGTCCGCCATCCAGCCGTTGAGCTGGTCGATCTTCGGCTGGAGCTTCTTGACCGTCTCCTCGGAGGCGTTCTTCTCGAACCCCTCTTTCCAGGCGTCGGTGATCTGGCTCTTGTCGGCGTCGTGGACGAACTTGAGGCAGAGCTGCTTCTCCTCGTCGGCCCAGAGGATCTTCCCCGCATCGTCCGTCTTCGCGACGACGTAGAGGGCCGCGACGTAGACGTCGACGTTGAACATGGTGGCCTCGCGCGTGCCGAGGCCGTTCACGACGAGCTTCTTGCCGTTGACTTCGACCTCATCGGGGTGGGTGACGCCGTCCTTCTCCGCCGCGAACGCGGGCAGGGCCAGGGCGAGGACGAACGCGACAAGGGTCTTCACCTTCCACTCCTCCTGGAGATGTGGGCAACGATTCTACCCATGCGTTCCCGCCGGCCGCAACATCAGAGCGTCTCCGCGCAATCCGGGCGGTTGCGGTGAAGGGGAGGCGCTGATAGACTCGCCCGCCATGCGGGTTGCCGTCGTCCACACCGTGAACTCCCCGTGCCGCTGCCACGAGGCGATCGCCGGTGCCCTCACGAGAGGGGGACACGAGCCGGTGGTCGTGGGCGCCGAGGAGCTGCTCGCGCAGGGCGCCTCGATCCTGGGCGGCGCGCGGGTCGGGTTCGATCACACTGACACCGTGGCCGGGGACGGGCGCCGCCGCGGCGAGCCGCGCCGCCTGCTGGAGCGGGCCGGCGTGTCGGTGATCGGCGGGACGGCCGAGGCGTGCGAACTCGCCGACGACAAGCTCCTCGCGAGGGAGGCGATGCCGAGCGGGGTGCCGATCCCGCGGGGGGGCTCCCTTGGCTCGCCCGACGACCCGGATACCTGGTCGGTCGGCTGGCCCCGCGTCCTCAAGGCGCGCCGCGAGCACATGAGCCGCGGCGTGCGCGTGGCCCGCGACCGCGGCGAGATGCGCGCGAAGGCACGGGAGCTGATCGCGGCCTACGGCGGCCCGCTGGTCGTAGAGGAGTACGTCGAGGGGCGGGAGCTGGCCGTCACGCTGATCGAGGGCGCGGATGGGCCAAGCGCCCTACCGGTGGCGGAGTGGCGGGTGGAGCAGCCAATCCTGACCTACGACGACAAGCTCGCGGTGGGGGTGGTGCCATTCGTCGCGGAGCTCACCGACCAGGAGCGGCACGCGACCGCGGACGCAGCCCGGCGCGCGTTCGTGCGGCTGGGACTGCGCGACTACGCCCGCGTCGATCTTCGCCTGTCGCCGGACGGCCGCGCCTACGTCCTCGAGGTCAATCCGCGCCCCAGCCTGGAACCCGACTCGCCGACCGCGATCTCGGCGGCCGCGTGGGGGACCTCGCTCGACGACCTGATCCTCCACCTCCTCGCCCGCGCCGCCGCCCGGGCGGGCGAACGCTGAGGAGGCGCGCATGGACACCCCTCGAGGCGGCGCGAACGACCCGACGATGCCGATCGACTCGGCGACGGGGATGTCGACGCCGTCGGGCGGGATGACCACGCCTCCGCGTCGCGAGTTCCAGGAGTACGAGGTCCTCGACGAGATCGCCCAGGGAGGGATGGGCGTCGTGTACCGGGCGCGACAGCGGAAGCTCGGCCGCGTGGTGGCGCTGAAGACCCTTCGCGCGGGCGTCCGGGCCACCTCCGAGGACCTCGCCCGCTTCACGCGCGAGGCGCAGACGGCGGCTCGGCTCGTCCACCCGGGGATCATCCCGATCCACGACTTCGGCGTCGTCGACGGCGTCCCGTTCTTCTCGATGGACTTCATCGAGGGGAGGACGATGGCCGCGCTCCTCGAGGCCGGCTCGCTCGGGCTCCGCCCCGCGGTCGGGATCCTCGAGAAGGTCTGCCGTGCGATGCACTATGCCCACCAGCAGGGGGTGATCCACCGCGACCTCAAGCCCGGAAACATCCTCGTCGACGCCTCCGGGGAGCCGCGGCTGGCGGACTTCGGCGTGGCGAAGTCGCTTTTCGGCGAGGCGACGCTGACGCGCGAGGGGGCGATCATGGGGACGCCGGCCTACCTCGCGCCGGAGCAGGTGGGAGGGGACAAGGACGAGCTGGGGCCGTGGACGGACGTCTACGCGCTCGGCGTGACGCTCTACCACGTGCTCACGGGACGCGTCCCGTTCCAGGGGACGACGGAGCTGGAGCTCCTGTACAAGATCACGCTCGAGGAGCCTCCGCCGCCGCGGGCGGTGCGGCCGGACGCGCCGCCGGAGCTGGAGGTGATCTGCCTCAAGGCGATGCAGAAGGACCGGGTGAACCGGTACCGCTCCGCGATGGAGATGGCGGAGGAACTGTCGAGGTGGCTCGCGAACCAGCCAATCCTGACGCGGCCGGAGTCGGTCACACAGCGGACGTTCAAGCTCGTGCGGCGGAAGCGTGCCTCGATCGGCCTCGTCCTGGCGGGGATTGCGCTGGGGGCCGTGGCGGTGGGGATCGCGCTCTGGCCGCGAAAGGAGGCCCCCGGGCCGCCTCCCTCGCCCACGCCGGTGCCGGTGGTCGAGCGGGCGGAGCCGAGACCGTACGAGGTCGACGTGCACACGGTCGCCCTGTGGCACTTCGACGACGGCGTGGGGAACCAGGCGCGCGACGCGGGAACGGGCGGGCACCACGTGTTCCTCAAGAACGGGGTGGAGTGGGGGGAGGGGCGCTTTGGAAAGGCCATCCACACGGGGTTCGTGGGGGGGCGCAAGCTGGGGGAGACGGCGTACGCCTTCGCGTCGCACGACGTGAGGCTCGACCTGGCGAAGCAGTTCACGGTGGAGTGCTGGGTGAAGCCGCTCACGCTCCAGACGCAGGAGAGCTTCGTCTGGTCGAAGTACGTCTACAAGGACGGGCTCGGGTCGGCGCTCGCGATCATGGGGATCGGCGACCCGTCGTACGCCTCGCCGGTCTTCAAGGTGGGGACGTCGACGAACGGCTACCTGTCCGTGCGGGGGCCGGCGAACGCCTTCGCGCTGGGGGAGTGGCACCACGTCGCGACGACGTACGAAGGCGAGGCGTTCCGCATCTGGGTGGACGGCCGCGTCGTGGGGGAGCAGAGGGCGAAGGACGCCACGCCGAACGCGGCGACGATCGAGCTGACGATTGGGACCTCGAGCGACCTGCCGGGTTGGAACCCGCTCGACGGGTGGATCGACGAGTTCCGGATCTCGAACGTGGCGCGGACCCCGGGGAAGTAGAGGCGCGAGGGGAGCCACGTTCACCGCAGAGACGCAGAGGGCGCAGAGACCCGCAGAGGCGCCTGTGCGGGTCTCTGCGCCCTCTGCGACTCTGCGGTGCATCGTCGACTAACGCCCGACGACCTCGTCGAGGAGCGCCGCGAGCTGTTCGGTCCCGCGCCGCCTCGTCCACGGCGCGACGACGGCGGGGTCCGCCCCGCGCGGCAAGCGATCCTCGCGCCATGCGCGATGCAGACCGAGGATCGCCTCGGAGAGCCCCACCTCGTCGCCCCAGGGCACCTCGACGCCGAGGCGCCCTTCGCGGACGAGTCGTGCCGTCTCCCCATCGGGCCGGCCGTAGAAGAGGCACGGCCGGCCCGTCGCTGCGCACTCGAAGAGCTTCCCCAGGACGCAGCGCGGCCAGCCGCTCATGAAGAGGAGGAGGGCGTGAGCGCTGCGGTACTCCTCGACGAGGGAGGCGTGCTCGACGTAGCCCGCCACGTCGAGCCAGGGGTAGGAGGCCTGCGTTCGGTGGTCCCACCAGGAGCCTGCGAAGCGGACGCGCACCTCGGAGGCTGGGATCTCCCCGCGCTCGATGAGGCGCGCGAGGGCGGCGAGGAACGGGCGCGGGTCGCTGGGGCCGTAGAGGGCGCCTGCGTAGAGGAAGCGGAGGGCCTCTCCTCTCGGGGCGGGGGCCCAGGGCGCGCCGGGCAGGTCCTCGGGGTCGAAGCCGTTGCGGATCGCCTCGGCGCGCCGTGCGCCGCGCTCGCGGAAGCGGTCGCGGGCGGCCTCGCTCGTGGCGAGGACGAGGTCGGCCTGCGCGATCCATGCGTCCTCGAGGCGCCTGGCGAGTACGGCATGGAGGCCGCGCCCATCGAAAACGGGGTGGTCGGTCCACTCGTCGCGGAAGTCGGCGACCCAGGGGAGACTGAGGAGGCGGGCGAGGAGGGACCCGACGAGGTGGGCGGTCCAGGTAGGCGCGCTGGAGAGGACGACGCGGGCCCGGTGGCGCCTGGCGAGTGCAAGGCCGCGAACGAGTGCGGAGGGGACCCAACCGGCATCGGCATCCGGAAAGGACGCGGCGAGGCGGAGGGCCCTGCCGATCGCGTGCGCGCCCCTGCCTTCCAACGCGGTCCCGAAGACCCACGCATCGATGGGCCGCGTGCGCTCGACGAGCAGGTCTGGCGGGAGCCCGGCGAGGAGCGACGGGTCACGAGGGTACCCGGGGCGCTGGCGCATGGTGAGGACGGCGGGGCTCCACCCCAGGGCCGGCAGGTGCCGCGCCCACTTCGCCACGCGCTGCACGCCGCTCCCCCCCGCGGGGGGAAAGCGAGAGGCGATCACCAGGACACGACCCTGGCCCACGTTCCGTCCTCCTCTCCGCGTCCCCATGGAGCGGCGGGGAGTGTAGCAAACCCACCAGATGGAGCCGGAGAACCGTTCGCCGTCCGGATCGGTACTGGTATACTGGGCGCCGACATGGTCGACGAGCCCCCCTCCGATCCCCCGGGAACGCCCCGCCTCGGCTCCTGGTTCCCTGAGGCCGTCGTCGCGCTCACATTCCTCGCCGCGGCCTCCCTGCTGTCCGTGGGACGCGCGGAGATCGTGACATCGGAGGACGAAGCGAGCTACCTGCTCGCCGCCAGGGCGGTCGAGGATGGACACGGCTTCACCTGCACTTGGGCCCCGGGCGCCCCTCCCTATGTCCGCTATCCGCCCGGCCAGCCGCTCCTGCTGGCCCTCGCGGAGTCCGTGCTCGGGCGTGGGCCGGAGGCGCCGCGCTGGCTCTCGATCGGATGCACGGTCCTCGCCCTGGCGGCAGCGTGCCGCCTTCTCCAGGCGCTCCTGGGACGAATGGCGGGGCTGGCGTGCGGCCTCGTCCTCGCCTGCTCGCCCCTTCTCTGGAGGTTCTCCGGTTCCGCTCTCTCGGAGCCCCCCTGCCAGGTCCTCGTCCTGGCGTCGCTCCTCGCCGGCCTGCGCTGGCAGGCGACGGGGAGAGCGAGGTGGGCATGGATGGGGCTCGCCACCGGCCTGGCGGCGGTCGGGATCAGGATCGCGAGCCTCCCGCTCCTCGCGGCCTGGGTGATCGCCGCCGCGACGCGCCGGGGCGCGGGGCAGCGGGCGCGGATTGCGTGGGAGGCGGCGGCCCTGGTCACGCTCGCCGCGGGGATCGGGGCGTGGCTCCTCTGGTCGGGACGTGACGGCGAGCGAGAAGGCGAGTACGCGCGGTCCATCCTGTCGAGCGAGTTCCGAGACCTCGACGCGCCGCCGTCGTCGGTTTCCAGCCTGGCAACGCGCGCAACGGAGAACGCTGGACGGTACGCACGCGGGGCGACCGACGATCTCCTACACCACTTTGGCAAACTCGGCGCCGCAGAGTGGCCGGCGAGGATTGCGGCCCTGCTGCTCGTGCTCTTCGGGGCAGGCTCGTTCTGCCGCCGCAGACAGACCCTCCCGCCGATCTGGGCGGCTGGGCATCTCGCGGTCTGCCTTCTCCTACCGGATTACGAGGGGGGGAGGTACCTCTACCCGGTCCTGCCAATCCTGTTGGCATGCCTCTGGGAGGGGGGGAGGGTCTGTCTACCGGTCCGCGCTCGTCGCATTGCCGCCGTGATCGCCGCGCTTGCGCTGGCGGCATCGGCGTTGCGGGTCGCGCTGCCCCTGTCCAGGAGCCCTGGGGTCCCTTCGACTGCGATGACCCGTTACCTGGCGGCTGCCAATCGGATTCGCGCGGAAGCCGCGGAGGGGGACGTCGTCGTCTGCCGCAAGCCATGCGTACTTGCCCTGGCCACGGGCCTGCGCGCGGTCCCATTCCTGTACACGCGTCGGGCCGAGGCCCTGGGGGCCCGCCTTCGCGAGTCCAAGGCAAGGTGGATCATTGTGGACGAGATCGACCCCACGTCCGCCACGTTCCTTGCGCCCAGCCTTTCCGAGCTGCCCCTCCGGCTGCTGCTGGTGTTCCAGCGGCAGGGGACCCGCGTCTATCTGGTCCAGTGAGCGCACACCGCGGACCCGCATCCGTTGCGGCCGCGGGCCTGGCCGGGTAGAATGTCGGGCCTTCGTTTTCGCCGTACCGTGCCATGCTCGACAAGTTCAGAAACATCGGGATCATCGCCCATATCGACGCGGGGAAGACCACGACGTCGGAGAGGATCCTCTTTTACACAGAGAAGGAGCACAAGCTCGGGAACATCGACGAGGGAACCACGGCGCTCGACTGGATGCCCGAGGAGCAGGCCCACGGCGTTACCATCACCGCCGCCGCTACCGTCTGCTTCTGGAAGGGGTACCGGATCAACCTCATCGACACCCCCGGGCATGTCGACTTCACCGCCGAGGTCGAACGGTCCCTCCGCGTCCTCGACGGCGCCGTCGGGGTGTTCTGCGGCGTCGGGGGAGTCGAGCCCCAGTCCGAGACCGTCTGGCGCCAGGCCAACCGCTACCACGTCCCGCGCATCGCCTTCGTCAACAAGCTCGACCGGATCGGCGCCAACTTCCCCCGCGCCGTCGAGTCGATCCGGAAGAAGCTCGGCGCCAACCCCGTCCCCCTGACCTGGCCCGTCGGGGAGGAGTCCGCCTTCCGCGGGATCGTCGACCTCGTCCGCCGCAAGCTCCTCACCTTCGACGAGGACGAAACGGGGCGGATCGTCAAGGAGGAGCCCATCCCCGCCGACCTGGTCGACGAGATGGACATCCGCCGCTCGGACATGATCGACGCCCTCGCAAACGCCGTCGACTGGATGGCCGAGAAGTGGTGCGCGAAGGAGGAGTTCACCGAGGAGGAGCTGCAGAAGGCCATCCGCGAGGCCACCCTCGCACTGAAGATCACCCCCGTCCTCTGCGGAAGCTCGCTCAAGAACAAGGGCGTCCAGCCCCTCCTCGACGCCGTCGTGGCGTACCTCCCCAGCCCCCTCGACGTCCCCCCGGTGCAGGGACTCGAGCCGCGGACCGAGAAGCCCCTGACGCGGAAGCCCGACCCGAACGCGCCTCTCAGCGCGCTCATGTTCAAGAGCTGGACCGATGCCTATGGCGAGCTCGACTACGTCCGGGTCTACTCCGGGAAGCTCGAGACCGGCATGGCCGTCCAGAACCCGCGCGCGGACAAGAAGGAGCGGATCCAGCGCATCTTCCTCATGCACGCGAACGCGCGCACGGCGGTCGAGTCCGTCGGGCCGGGGGAGATCGCCGCCGTGATCGGCCTCAGGTTCACGAAGACCGGCGACACCCTCTGCGACATCAAGCACCCGATCTCGCTCGGCAGGATGGAGTTCCCGGACACCGTGATTTCGATGGCCATCGAGCCGAAGTCGAGCGCGGATCGCGACAAGCTCATCCAGACGCTCGAGCGGATGGCCAAGGACGACCCGACCTTCACGACGCGCATGGACGAGGAGACGGGGCAGACGATCGTGAGTGGGATGGGGGAGTTCCACCTCGAGATCCTGCGCGAGAAGATGCTCCGCGAGTTCAAGGTCGCCGCGAACGTCGGCGAGCCGCGCGTGGCGTACAAGGAGACCATCCTGCGCGCCGCCGAGGGGGACGGGAAGTTCATCAAGAAGCTCGCGGACAAGGGGCAGTACGGCCACGTCGTCCTCCTCGTCGAGCCGAACCCGTCGAAGACGCAGGTCGTCGTCGAGAACCGGCTGACGCCCGACACCGTCCCGAGGGCCTTCCACGCCGCCGTGGAGGACGGCGCGAAGTCGAGCGCGCTCGGCGGGGGGAAGTGGGGCTACCCGCTCATCTACGTCAAGATCACGCTCGTGGGCGGCTCTTCGCATCCGACCGACGCGACCGAGGGAGCCTACGTCGCGGCGTGCGCGATGGCGCTGCGCGACGCGCTGGAGAAGGCGGGGAGCGACATCCTCGAGCCGTACATGAAGTTCGATGCCTACGCGCCGAGCGACTACCTGGGCGAGGTGCTCAACGACCTGAACCGACGCCGCGCGGAGATCACGCAGGTCGACTCCCAGGACGCCCTCTCGATCGTCCACGGCACGGTGCCGATCGCAGGGATGTTCGGCTACGCCACGACGCTGCGCTCGCTGACGCAGGGGCGCGGGTCGTACTCGCTCGAGCCGCTGGACTACCGCGCGATCCCGCCCGAGGAGCGCCGGCGGCGGTTTGGCGACGAAACGTAGGCCAGGAATCTGCTTGACGGGGGAGCGCCGGTCCGTACACTGTTGGCTCCCTAGATGTGAAAGGAACCGATGAAGGGGCAGAAGATTCGAATCCGGATCGAGGCGTACGACCACAACATCCTCGACAAGAACGTGATGGAGATCGTCGACGCGGCCAAGCGGACCGGTGCCAAGGTCAGCGGGCCGATTCCCCTCCCCACGCGAATCGAGAGGTACACGGTCCTTCGTTCGCCGCACGTGGACAAGAAGTCTCGGGAACAGTTCGAGATCCGTACCCACAAGCGGCTGATCGACATCACCGAGCCGTCCGTCAAGACGATCGACGCCCTCAAGACGCTGAATATGCCAGCGGGCGTCGAGATTCGCATCAAGGCCTAATCGCCCTGATCGACGGCGCCGGCTCGGGGGCATGTGTCGGGCTTGTTCGGCACCGCTGCCCGGATTCCTCCCATACATAGTGGAACCAGCGCGACGGAGGACCCCTCCGCAAGGGGAGAGTCCCTCGTCCCGCCGCGGGAGAGAGAGAGCATGATCACCGGTTTGCTCGGCAAGAAGCTCGGCATGACCCAGCGCTTCACGGACGACGGCCGCCTCGTCGGCGTCACCGTGGTGCAGCTCGGACCGTGCGTCGTGACCCAGGTGAAGACCGAGAAGTCCGACGGCTACAACGCCGTGCAGCTCGGCTTCGGCGACATGAAGCCGAAAAACGCGACCAAGCCCTGGGCCGGCACCTTCAAGAAGGTCAACGCGAAGCCTACCCGCTGGCTCCGGGAGTTCCGCACCGAGAAGGATGTCGCCCTGAAGCCGGGCGACGTCGTCAAGGTCGACGTCTTCAAGGGCGTGAAGAAGGTCGACATCGTCGGGACCTCGAAGGGGAAGGGGTTCCAGGGCGTCGTGAAGCGCTACCACAAGAGTCGCGGCCCCGAGTCGCACGGCTCCATGAACGTGCGGCAGACCGGGTCGAGGTCCTCCTCGGCAATGCCGAACCGCGTGCGGCCGGGGACGAAGTCGATGGGGCACATGGGCGACGTGCGCGTGACCGTGAAGGACGTGCCGCTCGTCGGGATCGACGAGAATCGCAACCTGGCGTACATCAACGGCAGCGTCCCGGGGGCGATCGGGGCGCTCGTGATTGTCCAGAAGTCCAACTCCACCAAGTAGGCCGAGGCAGCCATGATCGAGATCCCCGTCTACGACGCGAACGGGAAGGAAGTCGAGAAGCTGAAGGTCGACGCGACCGCCTTCGGCGGCAGGGTGCACAAGAAGCTCCTCCGCGACGTCATCGTCATGTACCTCGCAAACAAGCGGCGTGGGACGGCGGCGACCAAGCGGCGCGGCGAGGTGGAGGGCTCCACGAAGAAGCCCTGGAAGCAGAAGCACACGGGGCGCGCCCGATCCGGCACCGTCCGCTCGCCGCTCTGGCGGCACGGCGGCGTGATCTTCGGACCGCAGCCGCGCGACTTCGGATACTCGATGCCGAAGCAGATGAAGCGCCGCGCGCTCGACTCCGCGCTCCTCTCGAAGTTCGAGGACAAGGAGACGAAGATCCTGACGGGGTTCGCGCCCGCCGCCCCGAAGACGAAGGAATTCGTGAAGATGCTGAAGGCCCTCGGGATCGAGGGGAGGGTCCTGGTCGGCTGGAAGGACGCCAATCGGAACGCCTTCCTCTCCGTGAGGAACGTCCCGCGGACGATGTTCCTGCCCGTGGGGGACTTCAACGCCTACGACGTGATCAACTGCAAGACGCTGCTCCTGACGAGGGAGGCCTTCGAGGCCCTCGTCGCCGCGAGGAAGGGGTAGAGCCATGAAAGAGCCGCAAAACGTGATCATCCGCCCGGTGATGACCGAAAAGGCCGTCTCGGGACAGGAGAACAAGGCGTACACGTTCCAGGTCGCGCTCGACGCGAACAAGAAGGACATCAAGTACGCGGTGGAGAAGCTCTTCCCCGTGAAGGTGAGCGCGGTGCGCACGCTGCGCGTGAAGGGGAAGTACCGCCGGTACCGCATGACGCTCGGCCGCAAGGCAGACTGGAAGAAGGCGATCGTCACGCTGGCTGAAGGCTACCGCATCGACGTCATGTAGAGCCGGAGAAGGCCAATGCCCCTGAGAGAATACAAACCGACGAGCCCCGGACGCCGCTTCGCGACCGTCTCGGACTTCGCCGAGATTACGAAGTCCAAGCCCGAGAAGGCGCTGGTGCGCCCCCTGCCGAAGAAGGGCGGGCGGAACAACTACGGGCACGTCACCACGCGCCACCGCGGCGGCGGCGTGAGGCGGAAGTATCGCGTCATCGACTTCAAGCGCAAGAAGGACGGCGTCCCCGCGAAGGTCGAGGCGATCGAGTACGACCCGAACCGGAACTGCCGGATCGCGCTGCTCCTCTACAAGGACGGCGAGCGGCGCTACATCCTCGCGACGAAGGACATGAAGCCAGGCGACGAGGTGGCAAGCGGGAACAAGGTGGAGCCGAAGGACGGGAACTGCATGCAGATGGGCAACATGCCCATGGGCATGGGGATCCACAACATCGAGATCGTCCCCGGGCGCGGCGGCCAGATGGTGCGCTCGGCCGGCGGCGAGGCGCAGCTCATGGGGAAGGAAGGCGAGCACGTGACCGTGCAGCTCCCCAGCGGCGAGATGCGCAGGATCCACGGGACGTGCCGCGCGACGATCGGCCAGCTCGGCAACATCGAGGCGAACAAGGTGTGGCTGGGGAAGGCGGGACGGAACCGGTGGCTGGGTTGGAAGCCGACGGTCCGCGGCACCGCGCAGAATCCGGTGAGCCACCCTATGGGCGGTGGCGAGGGTCGGTCGGGCGGGGGACGCCACCCCTGCGGGCCGACGGGCGTGCTGTCCAAGGGCGGGAAGACCAGGAAGAAGAGGAAGCCCAGCTCGCGCATGATCATCCGCGGACGCAAGCGCGGCCGGTTCCAGACGGGTAATTAGGAGGCGGGAATGAGCCGCAGCCTGAAGAAGGGGCCGTTCGTCGACCCCAAGCTGATCAAGAAGGTGATGCGCCAGAAGGACTCTGGGAGCCGTGAGCCGATCCGCACGTGGGCGCGGAACTGCACGATCCTCCCGGAATTCGTGGGGCACCACTTCAACGTGCACAACGGGAAGCAGTTCACGAAGGTCTTCGTGACCGAGGACATGGTCGGGCACAAGCTCGGCGAGTTCGCTCCGACACGGAGCTTCCGCGGCCACCCGGGCGGCCGCGGGAGGGCCGCCGAGAGCGCGGCGCCGGCGGCGAAGGCCTAGGAGCGGGAGAACACCGATGGCTGAAGACAGCAGGTACGTGGCCATTCTGCGGTACGCGCCGATCGCGCCGCGGAAGCTCCGGTACACCGTGGATCAGATCCGCGGGAAGAACGTCAACCTGGCGCTTTCCGCGCTCAAGATCATCCCGAGGCGCGGGGCGTACTACATCCACAAGCTGCTCAACTCCGCGGTGGCGAACGCGAGCAACCTGAACACGGACCTCGACGCCGACAACCTGTTCGTCGCCGAGGCGCGGGTCGATCCGGGCCCGGTCCGGAAGCGCTGGCGGTCCGCCCCGATGGGGCGCGCGGTGCCGATCAAGAAGCGGACAAGCCACATTTTCATCGCCCTGACCCCCGTCGTCGAGGAAGAGGCCCCGAAGAAGCCCGCCCGGAAGACGGCGGAGAAGAAGGCCCCGGCCGAGGCGAAGAAGGCCGAGGCGAAGCCCCAGGACAAGTCCCCCGAGAAGAAGTCCTAGAGGAGAGGCGCAATGGGCCAGAAGGTCCACCCGATCGGGTTCCGGATCGACGTCGTCGAGGACTGGCGCTCCCGCTGGTACGCGCGGAAGAAGGAGTACGGCCAGCTCCTGGTCGAGGACAGCAAGATCCGCACCTTCGTCAAGAACTACCCGTTCGCGGCCGACGTCCGCGGCGCGACGAAGCTCGGACTCATCTCCATGATCGAGATCGAGCGGAGCCGCGAGGCGGTCCGGATCACGATCCACACCGCGAGCCCCGGCCTCATCATCGGGAAGCGCGGGAGCAAGGTGGACGAGCTGACGAAGCAGCTCGAGGAGATGATCGGGAAGCGGATCGACCTCAAGATCCACGAGATCGAGAAGCCGGAGCTGGAGGCGCAGCTCGTGGCGGAGGCGATCGCGGAGCAGCTCCAGAAACGCGCCCCGTTCCGCCGGACGGTCCGCAAGGCGGCGGAGACGTCCATGTCGATGGGGGCGGGCGGCGTGAAGATCCACCTCGCGGGCCGCATCGGGGGCGCCGAAATCGCCCGCGACGAGGGGCTCGCGATGGGGAAGGTGCCGCTCTCGACGCTCCGGGCCGTCATCTCCTACGGCCAGGCCGAGGCGGTCCTGACGAAGGGGAAGATCGGCGTGAAGGTCTGGATCTTCCGCGGGGAGAGACTCGGGAAGCGCGGACAGCAGCAGGCCGAGGGCCAGGCGGCCCCCGGCACGGTGCCGGCAGGCGCCCCCGCGGTGAATCCGATCGCGCCGCTCGCGCCGCTTCCGCCGCGTCCGGCCAGCGGCGGCACGGGCGTGAAGCCCGCTCAGAAGGCCCCGTAGTCCTGTAGGGGCGGCCCGGCCCGCTTTGCGGGCTCCCCGCCACCGGTGGAGTTTGCCATGAACCTGATGCCGAAACGGATCAAGTACCGCAAGGCCCAGCGCGGGACGATGAAGGGCAACGCCACGCGCGGGAACACCGTGGCGATGGGCGAGTACGGCCTGATGTCTCTCGAGCACGCCTGGGTGAGCGCCCGCGAAATCGAGGCGGGTCGCATCGCGGCCAGCCACTTCATGGGGAAGGCGGGGAGGCTCTTCATCCGCATCTTCCCGCACAAACCGATCTCCAAGCACCCGGCGGAGAGCCGCATGGGGAAGGGGAAGGGCGAGCCGGAGTGGTACGCGGCGGTCGTGAAGCCGGGCACGGTGATGTACGAGATCGGGGGCGTCCCCGAGGCGATGGCGAAGGAGACATTCAACCTGATCGCCCACAAGATGTCGGTGAAGACGAAATTCGTCCTTCGGAGGCACGGCCTGTAGCGCCGCGGGGGTGAGAGATGACCGCTGAAGAGTTGCGCAAGAAGACGGATCAGGAGCTGGCGGCCGAGCTGAAGACCCTGAAGGACGGGATCTTCAAGCTGCGCTTCCGCAAGGTGACGGACGTCATCGAGGACCCGAACCAGGTCAAGACGATGAAGAAGGACATCGCCCGGATCCACACGCTGGTCCGCGAGCGGGCGATGAAGCACGAGAAGGAGGCCGCCGCGGCGAAGAAGGCGGCCCCCGCCGCGCAGCCGGCTGCCAAGAAATAGGCGGCGACGCCGTCGTAAGGGCGACCCGGAGGGTCGCCCGTACTGTTTAATCACGCCTGCGGATAGAATGGGCGCATGAGGCTCGCCCGCTGGCTAGGAGTCCTGACCCTTCCCGCGCTGGCGCTGCGGATCGTGTACCTCCTGGAGATCCGCAAGGTCCTCTTCTTCGACCACCCCGTCCTCGACGCCCTCGAATACGTAAGGTGGGGGCGGGAGATCGCCGCCGGGCAGATCCTGTGGCCCGATCTGCGCATCCACGGACCGCTCTACCCGTTCTTCCTCGGCGCCGTGTTCGCCATCAGCCCCGACAACTACCTGCTCGTCGGGATCCTGCAGTCGATCGTGGGCGTGGCGTCGGCGTGGGTCGCCGCGATGATCGCGCGGGAGCTGATCGACGGCCTGATCGCGCCGATCGTGGCCTTCTGCTGCATCGCCTTCGGGTGGATCTTCGTCTACTACGACGCCCAGTGGATGCCGACGACGTTCATCGTCTTCTTCGACCTCCTCGGGGCGTGGCTGACGCTGAAGGCCTGGGGGGAGGGTGCGAAGTACCGCCACGCCATCGGCGCGGGTCTCGCCTTCGCCGCCTCCGCGCTCTCGTGGGGCCCCGGCATCGCCTTTCTGCCCGTGGCGGCGCTCTGCATCGCCTTCACGCGCCCGCCTGCGCTGGCCGCGTACAAGAGGGCTGGGACGTGCCTGCTCGCCGCCGGCGCCCTGCTCGCGCCCGTGCTTGCGTGGAACCACCACCTGTCCGGGGCCTGGAGTCTGACGCAGGGGAATGCAGGGCTCAACTTCTACATCGGGAACAACCCGGACGCGGACGGCCTGCCGTCGGTCAGGCCCGGGCTTGAATGGGAGCGGTTGACGCAGCGGGGCCTGCATCGGGACCTCGCGGCGGACGCGATCTCGTATTGGGGGGATCATCCTGCTGCGGCCACCCGCCTCCTCGGGAGGAAGTGGTGCCTCCTCGTGGCGAACCCGGAGGTCTGCCCCAGCCAGGACATCGGGTACTTCCGCGAGGCGAGTCGCGCGCTCTCGCTGCCGTGGCCGTCGAGCGGGGTGCTGATCCCCGTGGGTCTCGTCGGACTCGTGGCGGCCCTCGGCCGTCCGAAGGGACGCCGGGTGGGGGCGCTCGCGCTGCCGGCGCTGCTGCTGCCCATCGCATTCACGGTCTGCGCCCGCTATCGCCTTCCCTTCGAGGCGCTCTCCGCCCCCGCGGCAGGGCTCCTCGTCGCATGGATGGCGCGCGGCGAGGCGCGACTCGCGATTCGCGCCGCGGCGGGCGCCGCAGCGGCGCTCGTGGCCATCCTGTCGTTCGCGGACCCGATGGGGGCGGGGTCGGCTCGCATCTTCCGCACTCACGACTATGCAGCGAGGGAGCTGTTCCACGAAGGGCGCTACGAGGAGGCGCACGGCGAAATACAGCTCGAACGCCAGGCAAATCCGAATGACATCGAGGTTCGGTACGATGAGATGGCGATTTGGATCGCGTTGGGCCGGGGCGACAAGGCACGCGCGATCGCCGTGGATGCAGGCTGGCAAACATTCTCGGCTTTTCTCGATTGGCGCGCGGGACGGGCATTCGCCACCCATTTCCTGGCCGGTGGCCACCCGGAGCGCGTGCTGCAACTGATCGAGCCTCCAGTGGTCCTCCCCCTCTTGGGGTACGATCGGCGGGTTCGACATCCGGTGCTGAACGCCCTTGCTGGCGAGGCATTCCGCCAGCTCGGCCGGCTCGACGAGGCCATCGAGTGCCTGCGTCTTGCGACCAGCTACAAGCCTCCTATCACCGACGCCTGGGTGAGCCTTGGGGCGGCGCTGGGACAGAAGGGGGAGTTCGCGGAGTCGGCGACGGTCTCCGAGGAGGCCGTGCGGCTGGCCCCGGAAAACGCGCAGGGGTGGTACAACCTGGCGGTGGCGCACCACAAGCTCGGTCGCAAGGACGACGCCATCCGCGCCGCCACGCGCGCGCGGGACCTGGGCCATGCGGACGGCGAGAAACTGCTCCAGGCCTTGCGTCGATAGCTCCCGCCCGAAAGCGGATGCGAGTCGGAATCCAGCCTCGTCCCCGTTCTGGGCGCCCCGCGCCCGCGCCCGCGCCCGCGCCCGCGACTTCGCTACCCGTTCCCGACGTCCGTTCCCGACGTCCGTTCCCGCAGCCCGCGCCCGCAGCCCACGCCCGTGGCCGATACCCGCCCGCCCCCCGCCTCCGCGGGCCACGGGCGGGTACGGGTACGGGCTGCGAGTGCGGAAGACGGAGGGCGGATACGGGATACGGGCACGGGTAACGAAGTCGCGGGCGCGGGCGCGGGCGCGGGCGCGGAGCGGCGCCGAGGATCCTCGGCCCTCGCCGGCTGCTCGATCCCATGCCGCCCGCGGGCCTCCTTCGCGCTCGGTCCCGTGATTGCGTGTTGATTCGGCCGGGGCCTTCTGGTATAAGACTCCCCCGCTTCGGGGGGGCCCCGAGCGCGGAGAGGCCGGTTCCAGCCCCCAGTCGAGGGCCAGACATGTCGGGTGCCAAGAAAGAAAAGCTCAAGAAGGACGAGGTTCAGAACTTCAAGAAGCTCCTCCTCGCCCGACGTGAGATGCTCCTCGGCAACATGGCCCGCCTCGAAGGAGAGGCCCTCAAGACCGGATCCGCCGATGGCGCCGGCGACCTCTCCAAGGCCCCCAGCCACCTCGCCGACCTCGGCTCCGACAGCTACGAGCAGGAGCTCGCCCTCGGATTCTACGAAAACGAGGAAGAGGTCCTCGGCGAGATCGACGCAGCCCTCGACCGCATCGACGAAGCGAAATTCGGCGACTGCGAGACCTGCCAGGAGTTCATCGGCCGCGAGCGATTGAACGCCCTCGCCTGGGCCCGCCTCTGCATCGACTGCAAGCGCAAGGAAGAGGGCGAGTAGGCGCAGTTCAGTCGCATTCCCCGGCGTGACGATGATATAGTACGGGGCCGTGACCGGACCTCCGGTCGCGGCCCGTTTCGTTCCGGGGAAAAGGTGGACGGATGGCCCAAGCCCCTGACAAACAACCCGACGGCCGCCCCAGGGCGGCGATCTTCCTCGTAGTCGCCCTCGTCGCGGTGTCGTCCGACATCTGGACCAAGGAGTGGGCCTTCGCCAACGGGAAGCTCCACGTCCCCCGCCCCGTCATCGAGGACGTCTTCCACATCACCCCCGTCTACAACGACGGCGTTGTGTGGGGCGCCTTCCAGGGATCCCAGAAGAACGTGCTCTTCATCGTCATCTCCGCCGCCGCCGTGCCCATCATCGTCCGCATGTTCGCGACGTTCCGCGAGCGCCTGACGCTCACCGCCATCGCGCTCGGCGGCGTCCTCGGCGGCACGATGGGGAACTTGTACGACCGGATCGTCCACCACGCCGTGAGGGACCACCTGGAGTTCACCATCCGAATCCCCGCATTCGACTGGAACTACCACTGGCCCATCTTCAACGTGGCGGACGCCTTCATTTGCACCGGGGCGATCCTCTTCGCCCTGTGTGTGATGTTCGGGAAGAAGGGGAAGGAGACCGCGCCGGGTCTCGCGGGCGCGCCCGCGGCGCCCCAGCCCTAGCGGTCCCCAGGAGAGGGTAGACATGGAAGGCGTCCTCGATTGGCTGGGCAAGTTCCTAGGCAAGATCTTCGGCTCCCGGAACGACCGGATCGTGCGTCAGATCCGACCGATCGTCGAGCAAGCCTCCGCGCTCGAACCGGGAATCCAGGCCCTCTCCGATGAGCAGCTCCGCGCCAAGACCCCGGAACTCAGGAAGCGCCTCGCCGACGGCCAGACCCTCGACGACATCCTCCCCGAGGCCTTCGCCTGCGCCCGCGAGGCCGGGCGCCGCTTCCTCAAGATGCGCCACTTCGACGTGCAGCTCATCGGTGGCTACGCCCTCCACAAGGGGAAGATCTCCGAGATGGCCACGGGAGAGGGAAAGACCCTCGTCGCCACGAGCGCGGCCTACCTGAACGCCCTCGAGGGAAAGGGCGTCCACGTCATCACCGTGAACGACTACCTCGCCCGCCGCGACGTCCAGTGGATGGGGCCGCTCTACCACGCGCTCGGCCTCACCGTCGCGAGCATCCAGCACGAGTCGGCCTTTCTCTACGAGCCGACCTTCAACCCGGACCCCGAGGACAAGATGCGCTGCCTCAGGCCGATCACGCGGCAGGAGGCATACGCGGCCGACATCACCTACGGGACGAACCACGAGTACGGCTTCGACTACCTCCGCGACAACATGAAGATCTCGCTCGCGGAGCAGGTGCAGCAGCGGGGGCTCCACTACGCCATCGTCGACGAGGTCGACAACATCCTGATCGACGAGGCCAGGACTCCCCTCATCATCAGCGGCCCCGCGGAGGACAGCACGGCGAAGTACTTCGACGCGGAGCGTCTGGCCGCGAAGCTGACGAAGGGGCCGGACTACGAGGTGAAGGAGAAGGAGCACCTCGTCGTCCTGACCGAGGACGGGATCGAGAAGGCGCAGAGGCTCGCGGGCGTCGCCTCCTTCTACGAGGGGGACAATCTCGACTGGCCGCACCTCCTCGAGAACGCGCTCAAGGCGAAGGAGCTCTACAAGCGCGACAAGGAGTACGTGGTCAAGGAAGGGGAGATCATCATCGTCGACGAGTTCACCGGCCGCATGATGCCGGGTCGGCGGTGGAGCGACGGCCTGCACCAGGCCGTCGAGGCGAAGGAGCGCGTCCGCATCAAGGAGGAGTCGCAGACCTACGCGACGATCACCCTCCAGAACTTCTTCAAGATGTACAAGAAGCTCGCGGGAATGACCGGCTCCGCCGCGACCGAGGCGATGGAGTTCGAGAAGATCTACAACCTCGAGGTCCTCGTCATTCCGACGAACATGGTGATGCGGCGGACCGAGATGCCGGACATCGTCTTCCGCACGTCGAAGGAGAAGTACGAGGCGATCGTCGAGGAGATCCACAAGATCTGGGAGATGCAGCGGCCGGTTCTCGTCGGAACCACGTCGATCGAGAAGAGCGAGCTCCTCTCGGAGATGCTCAAGCGCCGCGGCGTGAAACACGAGGTCCTGAACGCGAAGCACCACGAGCGCGAGGCGGCAATCGTCGCGAAGGCGGGGCAGCTCGGCACGGTCACGATCGCGACGAACATGGCGGGGCGCGGCACCGACATCCTCCTCGGCGAGGGGGTCACGACGCTCGGGGGCCTGCACGTCCTCGGCACCGAGCGCCACGAGGCGCGCCGCATCGACAACCAGCTCCGCGGCCGCGCGGGGCGCCAGGGCGACCCTGGGTCGAGCCAGTTCATCGTCTCCCTCGAGGACGACCTCCTCCGTATCTTCGCCCCCGCCTGGGTCTCCGGGATGCTCAAGCGCCTCGGGATGGACGATGGAATCCCGATCGAGAGCCGCATGGTGTCGAGGTCGATCGAGCGTGCGCAGAAGAAGATGGAGGCGCACAACTTCGACATCCGCAAGAACCTGCTCGAATACGACGGGGTGATGAACGAGCAGCGGAAGATCGTCTACAAGCAGAGGCAGCGGATCCTCCACGGCGAGGGCCTGCGCGAGATGGTCCTCGAGATGATCGAGAAGAGCGTCGTCGGCCTGGTCAACCGCTTTCTCCCCGAGAACGTGCGTCCCGACTCCTGGGACTGGAGCGGGCTCGCGACCGCCATCAACCAGAAGTTCGGGCTCGCCGTCACCCCCGACGCGATCGAGGGACGGCGGGTACGGGAGGTCGAGGACATCCTCATCGAGAAGTGCCAGGAGGCCTACAAGGCGCGGGCGCAGGGGATGGCGGAAGAGTCGGCCAAGCGCGCGGAGACGGTCGTGCTCCTGACGACGATCGACGAGAAGTGGAAGGACCACCTGTACGGGATGGACCAGCTCAGGTCGAGCGTCAGCCTCCGCGGGATGGGGCAGCTCGACCCGAAGGTCGAGTACAAGCGCGAGGGATTCGAGATCTTCCAGCAGATGCTCGATTCGATCCAGGACCAGGTGACGGACCTCATCATGAAGGTCCGCATCGACCCCGATCGCAAGATGGAGGAGAAGTTCCGGCCGACGACGTTCACCAAGCGCGAGGTGGGGCAGTTCGAGGTGGCGAACCCCGACGAGCCCCCGGAGGAGAAGCCGAAGCCGATCGTGAGCGCCGAGAAGATCGGGCGAAACGACCCCTGCCCCTGCGGTAGCGGCAAGAAGTACAAGAAGTGCTGCGGACGCGGCCGCGGGGGCGCCCTCGTCCCCGCCGGCGACGACGACGACGAGGAATGAGCCCCTGCGGGAGATCCCAGATCCGAAATCCTAGATCCCAACGAAATCCCAGATCCGAACTGGTTGCTGCTCCAGTGTGACGCTCATTGGGATTCGGGATTTGGCTGGGATCTGGGATTTTGGATCTGGGATCTCCCGAAGGGCCCTATGACCCTCGTCATCGACATCCTGTACCTCGCCTTCCTCCTGGTGACGTTTCCGTACTACGCCGTCATCCTCCTGCGCAACCGCGAGCTGTGGGGGGTCCTCTGGGAGCGCTTCGGGAACCTCGCTCCGCGCCACGGGAGCCGGCCCTGCCTCTGGATCCACGGCGTCTCGGTCGGTGAGGTCCTGGCCGCGCGGACGCTTGTCGCCGAGCTGCGCGAGACCTACCCGGAGTGGGAGGTCGTCGTCTCCACGACCACGCTCACGGGGCGGAAGGTCGCCGAGCAGACCTACCGCGACCTGCGGGTCTTCTACTTCCCCATCGACCTCTCGTACGCGGTCCGGCGCGTACTCAAGGCGATCCGCCCCTCCGCCATCGTCCTCGTCGAGCAGGAGATGTGGCCGAATCTCCTCATCCTCTCCGACGCCGTCGGGATCCCCGTCGCCATCGTGAACGGGCGGATCACCGAGCGCGCGATGCGGCGCTACCTGATCGTCCGCGGCGTCATGGAGCGCTTCGCGCGGAACGTCGCGTTCTGCTGCTCGCAACCCGAGTACGCCGCGAGGTTCCTCTCCCTCGGCGTCCCCCCCGACCGCGTGGCGATCACGGGGAACATGAAGTACGACGCGGTCGCCGTCCCCGACGACATCGGGGCCGCACGACGCGAGACCCGCGCCCTCCTCGGCGTCGCTGACGACGAATGGCTCGTCCTCGCGGGCAGCACGCACGCACCCGAAGAGGAGATCCTCGTGGGCGCCTGGGAGACGCTCAGGAGGGCCGTCCCGGGGGCCCGCCTCCTCCTCGCCCCGCGGCACCCCGAGCGCTGTCTCGAGGTCGCCCGCGTCGTGGAGGGGAGGGGCCACCGCGTCGTGCGGCGGTCCTCGCTGGGCGCGCCGCCGCCCGACGGCGTCCTCCTCCTCGACACGATCGGCGAACTGCGCCTGATGTACGCCGCCGCGGATGCGGTCTTCGTCGGGGGGAGCCTCCTCCCGCACGGCGGGCAGAACGTCATGGAGCCCGCCGCGCTCGGGCGCCCCGTCCTCTTCGGCTGGTCGATGCACAACTTCCAGGAGGTCGCCCAGCTCCTCCTCGCGCAGCGGGCCGCGGTCCAGGTCCGGGACGAGGCGAAGCTCGCCGCCGCGCTCGTGAGGCTCGCGCGCGACCCCGCGGAGGCCGCCGCGATGGCGGCCCGCGGGCGCGACGTCATCGTCCGCCAGAGGGGCGCGACGGCGCGGAATGTCGAGATCATCGGCCGCCTCCTCGCCCGGGCCCCGAGGCCCGACTGGTCCCGGGAAATCGCTTGACCGACCCCCCGGGAACGAGTTGAATACTCCGCTTTCCCGGCGCCGGGACCCGTCCACCCCCCCATGGGAGGAGTCGAATGAGCCAGTCTGGACCTCGCCTGTTCACGTCCGAGGCGGTCTGCGAGGGCCACCCGGACAAGCTCGCGGACCAGGTCTCCGACGCGATCCTCGACGAGCTCCTGAAGCAGGACAAATTCTCGCGCGTCGCGTGCGAGACCCTCCTCAAGAGCGGCCTTGCGATCGTCGCCGGCGAGGTCACGACCCGCGGCTATTGCGAGATCCCCGCGATCGTCCGCCAGTGCATCAAGGAGGTCGGCTACAGCGACTACCGGATGGGGTACGACTACAACTCCGTGGGCGTCCTCACGATGATCGAGGGGCAGTCGCCCGACATCGCCCAGGGCGTGGACGAAGACGCCTCGAAGCAGAAGGACCTCGGCGCGGGCGACCAGGGGATCATGTTCGGGTACGCCTGCCGCGAGACCGAGGAGCTCATGCCGCTCCCGATCGTCCTGGCGCGCAAGATCTGCAACCGTCTCGCGGAGATCCGGAAGAGCGGCGAGCTGCGCTACCTGCGGCCCGACGGGAAGAGCCAGGTCACCGTGGAGTACGTGGGGGACAAGCCGGTCCGCCTGCACACGATCGTCGTCTCGGCCCAGCACGACCCCGACGTGCAGCTCGAGGTCCTGCGCCACGACATCGTCGAGAGGGTCGTCAAGCCGCTCGCGCCGCGCGGGATGCTGGACGACCGAACGATCTACCACGTCAACCCGACGGGCAGGTTCGTCGAAGGCGGCCCGAAGGCCGACTGCGGACTCACCGGACGGAAGATCATCGTCGACACCTACGGCGGGATGGGGCACCACGGCGGCGGCTGCTTCAGCGGGAAGGACCCGACGAAGGTCGACCGGAGCGCCTGCTACTTCGCGCGCTACGCAGCGAAGAACGTGGTCGCCGCGGGGCTCGCCGACCGCTGCGAGATCCAGCTCGGCTACGCGATCGGCGTCTCGGAGCCGGTCTCGATCGCCGTGGACACCTACGGCACGGGAAAGGTCGCCGACGCGAAGATCGTCGAGCTCCTGCGGAAGCACTTCGACTTCACGCCGGCGGGGATGATCAAGCACCTGGACCTGCGCCGCCCGATCTACAAGCAGACGGCGAGGTACGGCCACTTCGGGGTCGATCACGCCGACTACACGTGGGAGCGGACCGACAAGGCGGAGACGCTCGCCCGCGAGGCGGGACTCGTGAGCCTGGCGAAGGCGGCCGCGGTGGCCCATTAGGAAGGAAGGCGCGATGAACTCCGACGTCAAGGACCTGGGACTTGCCGCCCGCGGGAAGACGCGGATCGAATGGGCCGACGCCCAGATGCCGGTTCTGCGCACAATCCGCCAGCGGTTCGCGACCGAGCGGCCGCTCGGGGGCCTGAAGATTGGCGCCTGCCTCCACGTCACGAGCGAGACGGCCAACCTGGTCCGGACGCTCAAGGATGGCGGCGCCGATGTGTTCCTCTGCGCCTCCAACCCGCTCTCGACGCAGGACGACGTCGCCGCGAGCCTGGTCTCCGACTACGGCATCCCGACGTACGCCATCAAGGGCGAGGACCACGACACCTACTACCGCCACCTGGAGGCGGTCCTTGCCGCGAACCCGAACGTCACGATGGACGACGGGGCGGACCTCGTCACGATGGTCCACACGAAGAAGCAGCACCTCCTCAAGGGGATGATCGGCGGGATGGAGGAGACGACGACGGGCGTCGTCCGCCTTCGCGCGATGGAGAAGGACGGAAGCCTGGCGTACCCGATCGTCTCCGTGAACGACGCGGCGACGAAGTACCTCTTCGACAACCGGTACGGCACGGGCCAGTCGACGGTCGACGGGATCATCCGCGCGACGAACATCCTCCTCGCGGGGAAGACGGTCGTCACGGCGGGGTACGGCTGGTGCGGCCGCGGCTTCGCGCTTCGCGCCCGCGGGCTCGGCGCGAAGGTCGTCGTCACCGAGGTCGACCCGATCCGCGCGCTCGAGGCCGCAATGGACGGCTTCCAGGTGATGCCGATGGAGCAGGCCGCGCGCGAGGGGGACATCTTCTGCACGCTCACGGGGAACAAGAGCGTCCTCAGGAAGGAGCACTTCGCGGTGATGAAGAACGGCGCGGTGCTCTGCAACTCCGGGCACTTCAACGTCGAGATCGACATCCCGGCGCTCAAGGGGATGGCGACGTCGGTGCGTCCGAACGTCAGGGACCTCGTCGACGAGTACCTCATGCCCGACGGGCGCGCGCTCTACCTGCTCGCCGAGGGGCGGCTCGTGAACCTCTCCTGCGCGGAGGGGCACCCCGCGGTCGTCATGGACATGAGCTTCGCCACGCAGGCGATGATGGCCGAGTACGTCGCGAAGAACGGCTCGAAGATGCCCAAGAAGGTCATCAACGTGCCGCGCGAGGTCGAGGACTGGATTGCGCGCACGAAGCTCGCTACGATGGATGTGTCGATCGACGCGCTCACCAAGGAGCAGCGGGAATACCTCGCAAGTTGGCAGGAAGGAACCTAGGCATGCGAAGGACCCGACGGGCGAGCTGCGTAGCGGCGATCCTCGGGTCTCTGGCCCTCTCCCTCGCATGCGCGGCGCAGAGCGACACGCCGCCCCCCAAGGCCGCCCCGTTCGGCGAGCTCCTGTCGACGCTGCCGGCCATCACCCAGGCCTGCACCGAGTCCGAGACGTTCGAGGTGCGCGAAGGGGAGCGCACGGTCGGCTGGGGCCGGATGGACATCGAGACGAAGCCCGATGCCTCCGGCGGGACGTACGTGCTCCGACAGCACTTCGTCCTGCAGCCCATCGAGGGGGAGGAGACCGTTTCGGTGACGACCGAGGCCGTCGTCGACGCGCGGTTCTGCCCGAAGCGGGTGCTGATCGAGCAGTCCGTGCGGACCACCTCCTCCACGATCAAGTCAAGCGACCTGCTCCAGGCGGACGAGAAGGGCTTCAAGATGTCGCATGCGGAGGACGAGGGGGAGCCGATCCTCCGCTCCTCGGGCCTCCCGACGGGTCCGTACGTCGTCGGCGTCGAGTACCTCCTGCCGAGGCTTTCCCTCCAGAAGCTGGATGGTGCGATCATCGTCGAGCTGGACCCGCAGGCCGCCCAGGTCTCGGAGTGGCAGGTGAAGGTCATCGGCCTGCCGCAGGGAAGGGCGTCCATCCTGGTCAAGGACGTCGACGGCGAGCGGGAGAAGACATTCACCTTCGACGCGAAGGGGCGGCTGGAGTGGATCCAGCAGGGGACGCTCGTCTTCCGTACCTGCACCGTGGATCGCTGGGAGAAGCTCCGGAAGCAGTTCCCGGACGTGGAGTAGATGACGCGGGCGCACGCCTGGACCGTCGCCGTCCTCCTCCTCCTGACGCTCCTCCTGCGCGGGTGGGGCCTCGGGGAGAAGTCGTTCTGGCTCGACGAGACGATGAGCGTCGAGCGCGCCTCGCACGAACTCTGGGACCCCTTCTGGCAGGGCGCGAAGCGGGACAACCACCCCTTCCTGTACTACCTCCTCGTCCACGTCGTCTTGGGGCTGGGAACGGGGGATGCCGCGATCCGCTCGATCTCGCTCGCCGCGAGCCTCGCAGCGGCGGCGGGGACGTACCTGCTCGCGCGTGAGGCGATCTCGCCGCGCGCAGGGGCGTGGGCCCTGGCGCTCTCGGGGGCGAGCGCGTACCAGCTCTACTTCGCGCAGGAGGCCCGGCCGTACGCCCTCGCGACGGTCTTCGCGGCGTTCTCGTGCTGGATGTGGGTGCGGATGTGGAAGAGGGGCTTCACTCCGCTCCGGTTGGCGGCGTATGGCGCGTGCTCCGTGCTTGCCGTCTACAGCTTCTACTACGCCGGGCTCCTCCTCGTCGCCCACGCGGTCCACGCGGCGGTCGAGCTGAAGCGCTGGCGCGAATTCGCGGTGCGGCTGGCGGCGACGTGGGCGGTGTGTGGCGCAGCGATCGCGCCCCTCCTGATCCACCTCCGCTACCTGCGGCAGTCGCTGGGCCTGGGGACGCGCCAGCCCGGGGCGATGGACGCCGCGGCCATCGCCCAGGCCGCGCGGGAGCACCTGTTCGGTTACCTCAACCTGCAAGCCGACGACGCCTGGATGCTCGTCGGGCTCGCAGGCGTAGCGGGACTCGCCATCGTGGGGGCGTGCGTCTGGCTGGTCCTGCAGGACCCCGAGGCGGTGAAGCCGCTCTTCCCGATCCTCCTCGTGCCGCTCCTGGTCCTTTTCATCTACCGCGCGCCGGTGCGCTTCGAGTCGAAGCACCTGGCGATGTGCGCCCCCGTGCTCTGGGTCGTGCTGGCCGCCTGCGGTCGCGAGCGGGGGAGAGGGGACCTCGCGCTCGCGGTGCTGCTCGTGGTGAACCTCGCGACGGGCGTCTACTACCACTCCGACAACTTCGCCAAGGAGGACTGGCGAGGGGTCGCACGCGTCATCCAGGATGGGTACCGCCCCGGCGACAAGATCGTCTTCTGCCCGTTCTACCTGAGGCTGCCGTTCGAGCGCTACTTCACGACGCGCCCGTACGACTTCGTGCGAATCACGTATGCCGGCGGCGAGGAGGGGATCGACAAGTCGTACTGGGTCCTGGACAGCCGCGCGGAGACGCTCGGGATCTACGTCCTCGACCCGAGGGGCGCGCGCCGCGACGTGGTCCCCTGGGAGGTCCACACGGGCCGCTACTGGGTGATCGAGGGGGAGTCGAACACCATCCCGCGGAGCGACCTGATCCCCACGACTTTCTACGCCGCCTACGAGCCGACGGAGCACGCCTTCGCGGGGTACCCGGGCACCGAGAGCACGCTCTGGGTCACGCTCTGGGAGCCTCGCAGGTAGGGGGGCTGGCTGCATCTCTTGGGAGGCCGACATGCGTCTTGCTTCGCTGACCGCCATCGCAGGTCTTGCGGCGCTCCTCGCGACGGCAGGTCCCCCCGACGACGGGAACCTCTCCGGACCGCTGGCCTACACGAAGTCGGGCGTCACCCTGGCGGGGAAGACAACCGCGTGGAAGAGCGTCGTCTCGATCGAAGAGGCCCCCCTCGACCCCGAGTTGCTCCGCGAGCAGTACGGCGAACGCAAGGCCAAGGCGACGTCCGCCTCCGCGCGCGTCACGCTGGGGAAGTGGTGCAGGGACAACGGGCTGGAGGAGGAGGCGAAGGCCGAGTACCAGGCCGCGATCGACGCCGCCCCGGAGAACGAGGTGGCCCGCAAGGCCATGGCCTTCGCGTTCGTCAAGGACAAGGGCTGGCAGCCGGCCCTCGAGGTCTACGAGGAGAAGCGCAAGGGCATCCCCGTCGAGAAGAAGGACAAGATGCTCGAGCTCGCCAAGTGGTGCGGGGACCATGCCCTCTTCCAGCAGCGATGGGACCTCATCGTCACCCTGCTCGCGCGCGACTCCGCCGACCGCTCCGCCATTCGCGCCTTCAAGCCCCTCGTCGACACGCGAAAACCCGAAACGGTCCTCCACCCGCCCTTCGCCGGCCGATGGAAGGCGCAGGACGACCCCACCGGACATCACCAGACCATGGTCTTCGGCATCTACGCGTTCGACTTCGTCAGGGTCGACCCCAAGGGCAACTTCAATGACGGTTCGATCCGCTCGCTGGACCACTTCTACTCGTACGACCAGCCGATCCTGGCCGCGGCCGACGGCGTCGTCTACGAAGTCGTCGACCACTTCAACGACCTGCCGCCCAACGTCCCTGGGAGGTTCGACGAGGCCAACTCCGTCGTCATCCAGCATACCGAACGCGAGTACACCAACTACGGGCATATTCGGAAGGGCAGCGCCAAGGTGAAGAAGGGGGACAAGGTCGTGCGCGGCCAGGAGATCGCCCGCGTCGGGAACTCCGGCTTCGCGGGGTTCCCTCACCTGCACTTCGCGGTGTACCTCCTCCTGCGCACGCCGGAAGAGCAGGGCGTCTTCGTGGGCGCGCCGTATCAGTTCGCCGACTTCAAGCTCGTCGACGCCAGCGGGACGCCCTGTTCCGTGGAGGTCAAGCTCGCCCGGCCCCAGGAGAACTGGACGATGGAGTGTCCGGAGCCCTGAGCCGGTGGCCCGTCTTGCGGGTCCGGGCGCCTCCCTCTATAATGTCCGCTTCCCCCTTTCGACGGAGGCCCGATGATTCGCCGGCTCATCCTCCCCCTTCTCCTGCTCGCCGTCCTTCCGCTGCTCGCCGACGACGTCCTCGTCGCCCGCGAGGGGAAGGGGTATGTCGAGACGATCGACGGGCAGATGGTCGTGCACCTCAAGGGGACCCACTACGAGATGGGGTTCCAGCACGGCAAGATGCTCGCCGACAGGGTGAGGGAGGACCTCAAGGCCTACCTCCAGGACTTCGCCTACACCAAGAACCACACGCTCGAGGGCCTCCTCGAGCTCTACGCCAAGGCGCAGCCCCACATGCCGAAGGGGTACGAGGAGGAGATGCAGGGGATGGCCGACGCCACCGGCATCCCGATCGAGGAAATCAAGGCCGCCCACATCGTCCCCGAGGTCTTCCATTGCTCCGGCGCGGCCGTCATGAACGGCGGATCGAAGGACGGGAAGCTCTACCACTACCGCTCGCTCGACTACTCCCTCGACATCGGCAAGGACAAGGTCATCCAGGAGAACTCCTGCCTCCTCGTCTTCGAGCCGGAGGGCGAGAACGCCTACGTCGTGGTCGGCTGGGCCGGCGTCCTCGGCTGCGTCACCGGGATGAACGCAAAGGGGATCTCCATCGGCGAGATGGGCTCCCACTCGTCCGACGAGTCGTTCGAGGGGATCCCGATGATCTTCCTCCTCCGCGAGGTCCTCGCGAGGGCGAATACGCTCGACGAGGCCCTGGCCATCTTCGAGAAGGGGCCGCGGACGTCCGGCTACAACTACATCGTGACCGACGGCAAGATCCCCGACGCGCGCGCCATCGAGGTGACCCGCAGCAAGATGGCCACGTTCGCGCCGAACGACCCCGCGGAGAACGTCGCGCCGCACACGGCCCTGAAGGACGCCGTCCGCCGCGTGAACCACTTCGTCTCTCCCGAGCTCGCGGAGACGCAGCGCAAGCAGTACAACCCGCTCGTCAGCGAGGCCGCGAGCTTCCTCGGTTACCAGCTCATCGGGAAGTTCGTCGAGGAGCACCACGGGGAGTTCGACGGGGAGATGATGATCCGGCTCTGCCGCCAGTACCCGGCCGCCCACCCCTGCCTCCACCAGGCCGTCTTCTGCCCAACCGACCTCCGCTTCTGGGTCGCCAACGCGAAGGACCCGAAGGTGGAGAAGTTCGCAGGGGCCCAGAACCAGAAGTTCTACCCGTACAACCTCGGCGACCTCCTGGCGAAGGACGTGGAGACGCTCGCCGCCGCCCCGGCCGAGGGTGTGGCGCCCACCGCGGCCCCGGCAGAGGGCGTGGCTCCGTCCTCCGCGCCCGAGGAGGTCCTGGGGCCCGCGCAGGGGGGGACGTGCAAGAGCCGCCGCCTGATCTACCGCGAGGACGACTCCAAGGAGACGCTCGACCTCCTCAAGACGTACGACCCGCCGAGCGAGGAGTTCGAGTGGAAGCTGGAGCCGAAGGCGAACCTGATCGCGGTTCGGCACCACCACCTGACGTTCCCCTCCGCGGTGGTCACCGACGTCCCTGAGAACAACACGGTGCACGCGGAGTTCTACCAGCCTCGCGGTGAGGGGAAACACCCGGGCCTCGTCATCCTCCACCACCTCGGCGGGAGCATGGAGGCGGAGGAGATCATCGGCGGGATGCTCGCGGCCGACGGGATCGCCTGCGTCCTCGTCTGGATGCCGTACTACGAACAACGCGCGCCGAAGGATGGGAGGAAGCGGGAGGAGATCTTCTCCACCGACCTCGACGCGAGCCGCGCGGTGACGCGCCAGGCGATCCTCGACGTCCGCCGCGCCGGTGACTGGCTCGCCGCCCGCCCCGAGGTGGACGGGAAGCGGATCGGGATCATGGGGATCAGCCTCGGCGCCATCATCGGGAGCATGGCGCAGGGGATCGACCTCCACTTCCGCAGGTCGGTCTTCGTCCTCGGGGGAGGGGACCTCGCCGCGATCGTCTTCAACGGGTCGAACGAAACGGAGGACGCGAAGAAGGCGATGGAGGCGAAGGGGGTCACGCTCGAGCAGCTCCGCGAGGCCTGGAAGCCGATGGACCCGCTGACCTTCGCGCCGCGCGTGCGGACGAAGGACATCCTCATGGTGAACGGGCGGCGCGACGAGATCATCCCGCCCGCCTGCACGGAGAAGCTCAACGTGGCCTTTGGCAGCCCGACGATCAAGTGGTACCCCGCGACGCACTACTCGCTCGTCGCCTACCTGCCCGACGTGCTCCTCCGGATCCGCCGCCACGTGAAGGAAGAGTAATGGGCGACCCCGTCCGCGAACTGATCTGGCGCGCAGTCCGTCAGAACCGCCCGCTCGCGCGGGTGGTCATGGAAATCGTCCGCGCGCAGGGCGCAGTGCCCGAGACGGCCGTTCCGTGGCTCTCCCGCGCCTTCCAGGTCGGCGAGGACGAAGTCCGCCGCGTCGTGGAGGCCTCCGGAGCGGTCGGACGGCGGGCCTGCGAGGTCCTCCTCTGCCGCGGCGAGGCCTGCATGGCGGCGAACGGCAAGGCGATCGAGCGGGCGGTGTGCGAGCGGCTGGGCGTCCAGCCTGGCGAGACCACGCGCGACGGCCGCTTCGACGTGAAGGTGATCTACTGCCTGGGGAACTGCTCCAATGCCCCGTCGATCGTCGTCGGGGACGACCTCCTCGACCGCACGACGCGGGATGGCGCGCTCCGGGCCATCGACAAGGCACGGTAGGGGTAGGGACATGGCGAGACACCTCGTCGTCGTCGTCACGGGGCTGCTGATCCTCCTCTCGGTCTGGTACACCTTCCAGGTGAAACCGATGCTCGAGAAGGGGAAGGGGAAGATCACCGTCACGCTGGACGGACAGCCGCGCGTGATGACCTCCGACGAGATCTCGAGCGAAATCGTCCGCCTCCGGGGCGAGCGCGACGCGGCGCAGCGCCGCGCGGACGAGCTGGAGGAGGGGAAGGCGCAGCTCCTCTCCGACCTCGACAAGTGGCAGGAGCTCGCGAAGAAGGCCGCCCGGCAGCCGAAGCTGCCCGACCCGAAGGACGGAGGCGAGGCGGCGAAGGACCCCACCGAGGAGGCGCTGCAGAAGGCGCTCGCCTCGACGGATTGGGCGATCTACATCGGCGCCATCCTGAAGTGGATCGAGGCCGACGAGGAGTCGCGGCGGACGGGGAAGCCCGCGGCCTTCGACCCGAAGACGATCCAGCTCCTCTCCGAGTACACGATGAAGCTGACCGAGCTCGCGAAGATCCTGGGCGTTGCGGACTACCAGGAGGTCGCCTACCACGAGAAGGTCTCCCCGCACTTCTTCGAGGGCTGGATGAAGGGGGTCGGGGTGACGCTCTCCGAGGACCAGCGCGCGAAGCTGAGCCAGACCAGCGTCGAGTTCTCCCGCTCGCGACAGAAGGAGCTGAGCGAGGTCAAGGGGGCCAATGCGCTCGAGCGGATGGCCTGGGACGCGGGGCGAGACATGCGCTGGAGTGCGGAGATGAAGGGCGTCCTGACGCCGGAGCAGTACGAGACGTACATGAAGCCGATCGGGAACGACCCGTTCTGGGGACGCCAGGCGGCGCGGCGCGACATTTCGGCCGAGACCCCCGCGGGGGCGGCGACGGCGGTCGGGAACCTCTGGGCGAAGTCGTTCGGCCTCGACGAGTCTGGCCGGGCGACGATCGACGAGGTCGCCACGCGCTACGTCCAGGACTACCAGCGCCGCACCCAGGACTTCCAGGCCCGCTACGCGGCCAACCCGCCGCGCGAGGAGCAGATGCGGCTGGGCGTGGAGCTCCTCCAGCTCCAGATCGAGGCCGAACGCCAGCTCGGCCAGAGGCTTACGCTCACGCCGGAGCAGCAGGAGAAGGTGCGGGGCGGGACGGGGACGGTCCTCCAGATCGGCGTGAAATAGCCCTGCTTCCGGTCGATCCCGGAATTCACCTAAGAAACTCACTCCCTTCCTCGACACCGGTCCAGAGGGTTGCAGATGGGCTCGGAAACCACGCGGCTCGCTCTGGAGGCACGCGCCGGGGACCGGTCGGCCTTCGAGGGCCTGGTCCGACGGTGTGTGTCGCTCGTCTACGGGATCGCGTGGGACCGGACGAGGAACCCGCACGACGCGGAGGACGTGGCCCAGGAGGTCTTCCTGGAGGCCCACCAGTCGATCGCGCGACTCCAGGACCCGGAGCGGGTCCGAGGGTGGATCGCCGGGATCGCCTGCCACCGCGCCATCGACTTGATACGACGCAAGCGCCCCGCGGAACGCCTCGACCAGGTCGCCGAGCCCGCAGACCCGGGAGGAGAGATGCCCGACGGACGACCGATCGCGAACGAGGCTTCGGAGGCCATTCGTGGCGTCATCGATGCCCTCCCGCCGATCCTGCGCGACGTGGTGAAGCTGCGCTACCAGCAGGAGCTTCCCTACAAGTCGATCGCGCAAGCCCTCGGAATCTCGGTGTCGCTGGTCGGCGAGCGGCTCTTCCGCGCGCGTGAGATCCTGGAGGACCGACTCGGGTCCCTGCAGAGGTGAACCATGGACTGCCGTGACGCCCATCCGCTGATCTCGATCTACCTCGACGGGGAGGCCTCAGACGCCGATCGCGCCCGCGTCGAGGAGCACATCGGCACGTGCACCGACTGCCGCGCCCGCGTGGACCGGTGGAGGAGGAACGACGCCGTGGTCCGCGAGGGACTCCGCCCCGCCCAGCCCGCGGCCGACCTCGCCGACCGGATCGTCCAGCGCGTCGGACAGCCCCCAATCACGGGGATCCGCTGGGGGAGGTGGGTCGTCCGCCTCGCCGCGGCCGCCCTCATGATGTTCACCGTCACCGACGTCATCCTCCGGCGCCAGATCTACGCGACGCCGGACGGCCCGGAGCAGGACTTCATGCTCGTCGCGAGCGCCGAGGCCGCCGCGGGAGGCCGCACATCAGTCACCGTGCAGCTCAGGGCGATCCGCGAGCAGGTCGGCGTGGAGGGCTCAAAGGTCACGCTGGTTTTGCGACGCGCCGGGAGCGCGGATGAGACGAAGCTCGCCGAGGGGGTCACGCGCGAGGACGGGTCTTGCCCGCTGAGCGCCGCCGTGCCGCCCGAGGCGGAGGGGGATTACGAGGTCGTCGCCCGCGTACTCGGCCCGAAGGGGGCGGAGGAGGTCAGGCGGCGCGTCACGATCAAGCGGGAGTTCAAGGTCTTCGTCACGACGGACAAGCCGCTCTACCAGCCCGCCCAGGTGATCCACATTCGAGCGATGGTCCTCGCGTCGAACGACTTGGCGCCCGCGCAGGAGCTGCCCGTGCTCTTGGAGGTCTTCGACAGCAAGGAGAACAAGGTCTTCAAGAAGTCGTTCCCCACGTCGAAGTTCGGGATCGTCTCGGCCGACTTCGAGCTGGCCGACGAGGTCCTCACGGGCGTCTACCGCGTGAAGGCGACTGCCGGCCGGACCTCCTCGGAGGCCAGGGTCGAGGTGAAGCGGTATGTCCTCCCCAAGTTCCGCGTGAAGGTCGAGACGGAGCGGAGCTGGTACCTGCCGGGCGAGACGGTGAAGGGGAGCGTGCGCGCCGACTACTTCTTCGGAAAGACCGTCGAGGGGGGGAAGGTCGAGTTGGCGTACTCCACGTTCGCGGGCGAGGAGGTGAAGCTCGGCACGTGGGACGGGAAGACCGACGCAAGCGGGACCGCGCGGTTCGAGCTGACGCTGCCGCAGGCGTTCCACGGGATCGACCTGCTTCGGGGCGACGCGCCGCTCCTGCTGCGTGTGAAGGTGACCGACGCCGCGGAGCACCCGCAGGAGGCGAACACCTCGCTCACCGTGGCGCGGGACGCCATCCGCATCGTGCTGGTCCCCGAGAGCGGGAGGCTTGTGGCAGGAGTCGAGAACATCCTGTACGTGCTCACGACCTATCCCGACGGGCGGCCGGCGCAGTGCGAGGTGACGCTGGAGCCGGGCTTGCCATTTGTCATCCTCGGCAACCTACATGAAGTTCGAAAGAGCTCCTACGTGACGACGGATGAGACCGGCCTCGCACAGGTTACGGTGGCCCCGCCTTCCTCGGGCTTGAACCTCGAGAGCGTGAAGGCCAAGGACGCGGCCGGAAACGAGACGACACTGTCAGGACACGCCCTCTCGGAGGCCCTTGGGAGCCTCGAGCCGCAGTCCAGCGGGTTCCTCCTGCGTCCCGACAAGGCGATCTACCGCGCCGGCGACACGATGAAGCTCGCCCTCCTCGCGCCGTCGATGCCCGGGAACTACTACGTCGACCTGGTGCGCGAAAACCGCACGCTCCTCACCGCCACCGTGCAGGTCAGCGGCGCCGCAGGGGCGCTCGAGGTGGACCTCCCGCTGGAGGCCTTCGGCGCGATCCAGGTCCACGCCTACCACGTGATGCCCTCGGGCCAGGTCGTGCGCGACACGCGCATCGTCCTCGTCGACCCGCCCGCGGGGCTCGGAATCAGCGCAAAGCTCGACAAGGAGACCTACCGCCCCGGCGAGAGGGCGCAGATCGAGTTCCGCGTGACGAACTCCGCGGGCGCGGGCGTCCCGTCCGCCGTCGGCCTGAGCATCGTGGACGAGAGCCTGTTCGCGCTGGCGGAGACGAAGCCGGGGCTCGAGCGGGTCTACGCGGCGATCGAGGAGGACATCCTCAAGCCGCGGTACCAGATCAAGTCGTGCCCGTACACGCCGGGGAGCTTCGCCATCCCCGAGGCGCGGCCGCAGGGCCCAGAGCCGAGGATTCAGGCCCTGGCCACCGTGTCGCTCGCGGCCGCCGGCGTCGACCTGGATGTAGCGAGCGTCGAGCGGTCGGCCCCGACGAGGCAGACGCAGCTCCGGCAGGAGCGCCAGGTGCTCAACTCGCGGCTGAAGGACGTCGAGAACTTCGGCGTCGCGGCGCTTTTCGTCATGGCGGGGCTCGTCCTCTTCCTCCTGTTCCCCATCCTCGTGCTGGGGAAGCTGCTGCGCGGGGCGCCCGTGCCAATCACGACCGTTGCGATCGTGATGATCGCGTTTCTCGCAGGCTCGGTCGTCGGTCCCTCGAGCGACTTCCGGGTCGGCTCGGCCCTCGTGTTCATCCTCGCGTGGATCTCGATCATGATCGCGGGGATTGCGAAGAGGACAAACGGGATTGCGTGCAGCCTCGCCGTGAGCATCGTGCTGGTCGTGGGATTCGCGGCCATGCTCCTGCCGGCCCTGTCGAGCGCGCGGAAGAGCGCCGCATCGAGGTCGCTTGACACGGGAAGCGTCATGGCGCCGCAGTCGGAGGCCCTCGGCGGGCCCGGCTTCGACAACCAGAGTCGCAGCCACGCCCTCAGGAGTTTCAGCACCGAGCAGGCCCTGAACGTTGGACTCCCGGGCAAGCGCCGAACAGAGCCGCCGCGCCTGCGCCAGTGGTTCCCCGAGACGCTCTTCTGGGCGCCCCAGGTCCTGACCGACGAGACCGGCCGCGCCGTGGTCGACGTCCCCAACGTGGCCGACTCCATCACCACGTGGCGCATCGTCGCGAGCGCCGTCTCCGCCCGCGGCGAGATGGGCGGGATGACCGGCGGCCTGCGCGTCTTCCAGGACTTCTTCGTCGACCCCGACCTCCCCGTGGCCCTCACGCAGGGGGACCGCGTGGAGCTCCCCGTGGCCGTCTACAACTGGCTCACGGAACCGCAGGAGGTCGAGCTCACCCTCGCCGCCTCGGACGGCTTTTCGCTCCTCGACAGCAAGCCGAAGAAGACCGTCCGCATGGAGGCGAGCTCCGTCGGCGTGGTCCGCTTCCCGATCCGCGTCGAGCGGATCGGCGGCTGGAAGGTCCGCGTCGACGCGAAGGGCTCCAAGGGGCTCGCGGACGCCATCCAGCGCACCATCCAGGTCCTCCCCGACGGCAAGGAAATGCCCTTCGGCGCGAGCGACCGCCTGGAGGCGAGCGCAAGGCGAACGGTTCCGATCCCCGAGAACGCGGTCCCGGGCGCGAGCGTCCTCCTCGTCAAGCTCCTGCCTGGGACGTTCGCGGAGGTGAAGGACGGCTTGGAGGGGATGCTCGCCCTCCCGTACGGCTGATTCGAGCAAACGTCGTCCGTCACGTACCCGAACGTGCTTATCCTCGGGTACCTGAAGGCGACGGGCAAGGCGACACCGGAGGTGTCGATGGATGCGGAGAACAAGATCAACCTGGGCTACCAGCGGCTGCTGACCTTCGAGGTGAACGGCGGGGGATTCGACTGGTTCGGAAGTCCGCCATCGAACGTGCTCCTGACCGGCGTGGCGCTGCAGGAGTTCACCGAGATGAACGCGGTCTACCCGATCGATATGGCGGTCGTCGACCGCGCGCGAGCGTGGCTTCTGTCGAAGCAGCAACCGGACGGCTCGTGGAACGAGTCGCGCCTGCCGCACTCGCTCACGGGCGGACAGGGGGACGTCGTCGTGACGGCCTACTCCGTGTGGAGCCTCGGCGTCGCCGGGTACCAGGGCTCGGAGATGACGCGGGCGATCTCCTGGCTCAAGGGGCGGATCGCAGAGGTGAAGGACGAGTACTCGCTCGCGCTGGTCGCGAACGCGCTCCTGACCGCGAATCCGAAGGACGTCGAGGGGCAGCAGATCCTCGACGGCCTGGAGCGCACCGCGGAGCGGGACGAGACGGCCGCGTGGTGGGGGAAGGGCTCCACGACGTTTTGCGGCGGCTACGGGCAGACGGGGCAGGTGGAGACGACGGCCCTCGTGACGCTCGCCATGCTGCAGGGCCGCGCGCACCTCGGGACGGCGACGAAGGCCCTCACGTACCTGGTGAGGTCGAAGGACCCGCGGGGCGGGTGGGCCTCGACGCAGGCGACGATCCTCTCGCTCAAGGCGCTCCTGCGGGCCTCGGTCGACCTGGCGCAGGGGGACGGGGAGGGCGTCGTCGAGGTGAAGGTGAACGGAAAGGCGGCGCACCGCTTCGAGGTCGCGCCGGGGCAGGGCGACGTCGTCCAGATGGTCCAGGTGAGCGAACACCTCGTGCCGGGGGACAACCTGGTGGAACTGGCCTTCCAGGGGAAGGGGAGCTTCAACTACCAGGTCTGCGGGCGGTACTACGTGCCGTGGAGCGCGGTGCCCAAGGAGGAGCGCGAGAAGCCGCTCGACATCCGCGTGGCGTACGACCGGACGACGCTCTCGAAGGACGACACGCTCGTCGCGAAGGTGACCGTGGACTACCGTGCGGCCGTGCCGGCGGGGATGGTGATCGTGGACCTGGGGATCCCGCCGGGGTTCGACGTGGACGCCGGGTCGTTCGCGGAGCTGATCGCGCGGCGGGGGACGCCCAAGGTCGAGAAGTTCTCCCTCACCGGCCGGCAGATCACGCTCTACGTCGGCAGCATGCAGCGCGGGGCGCCGCTGGAGTTCGAGTACTCTCTCAAGGCGAGGTACCCGTTGCGGGCGAAGACGCCCTCGAGCACGGTGTACGAGTACTACACCCCCGACCGCCGGGCGGAGGCGGAGCCGGTCACGTTGGAGGTGCGCTGAACTGGGAACTCCAAGCTGAAACTCCAACCCCAAGAAACACCAACCCCAACTTCAAGCCTATGGTTGAAGTTGGGGCTCGTGCTTTCCTGAGTCGGAGTGTGAGTCGAGTTCCTACACAGGAGGAGCTTTGGTGCGGCAGCGCTTGAGGATCTCCTGGATCCCCTCGACGGCCCCGCCGTTCGTGAGGAAGTGGAGTCCGATCTGGAACTTCCCGGACGCCCCGTCTGCCTTCTCCCACACGGTGCGGGCCTTGATCCCGCCGACCTTCTCGTCTCCGTGGAGCTGCTGAAGGCGGATCCGGTAGATCTCGAAGAGGCTAAGCCGCTCGGAGATGCGGACCCGTGCCCCCTTGGGGTTGAGGTCGAGCACCTCGCCGACACACTTGGGGCCCAGCCCCATCGACGCCAGGAAGCCCTCCCGGCTCATCGTGGCCAGGCAACCCGCGACCTGGAACCGCTTCTTTTCGCGGCGGTCCCCCTTGTCACCCTGGGGCATAATCGCCTCCACCCACCTGACCGGAGCGCGATCGCACCGGTTCGCAAAACGCCAATGGCGCAGCCGGCATGCCACGCACAGAATTTCGTGTGGGCCCTCGATCGAGCCGGAAGGTCATGTTTTTCCGGCCTCTACGCTGAAACGGCGAGTCGCAAGCTCCGAAAACTCCGACTCTTCGATTCACTGTCGTGAGCCGGCAAGTTTCAGGGGGATCCGACTCCGCAAAGTCGTGCGACTCACAGGTGTTCGAGGGCCGGTCAGGTTACCGAAAGTGACAACCCGGCGTGGAGGGCTACCGGGGTCCAGCGGGGGAGAGGATCCGCTTGAATCTGACGTCGCTCACAACCGATTGGAACGCAGCGTCTTGTGACGCCTTTCGAGCGGCTGCCGGGTCGAGTTCGACGGCGCGCTTGAGATGCGCTAGCGCCGAGTCGACCTCGCCCAAGGCCATTTCAGCCTTGGACAAGTGGTAGGGCACGTCAGACGTCCTGGGCCCACTCGCCATCGCCTTGGAGAGCATCTCCTTGGCGCCCGCGAAGTCCGCCCTTAGGTAGGCGACCCAGCCCGCGGTATCGAGGATGTTCTGGTCGTCGGGCAGTTTGGCCAGCGCCTCTGCGGCCAGCTCGGCGGCGCGGTCGAGGCCGACGCGCGCCTCGGCGAGGTAGTACGCGGCGTTGTTGAGGACCATCGGGTCGCGACCCGACTTCGCCAGGCCCGCCTCGATCTCCCTCAGCCCGTTCGCCTCCTTTCCCTCCTCGAGGAGGGCGACCCCCTGGAGGAGGGCGTGGTCGACCTCGGCCTGAAGTCGATCGGGGGACTCGGGCGGCAGCATCATGAGCCGGGCTCGTACGTGGATCGCCGCGCCCGCGAAGTCGTGCTGCGTCGCGAGGAGGTAGGAGAGGTGGGCATGCGCCTCGGCGTCCTCGGCCTCTCCCTCGGGCGCGCTCCGCAGGACGTTTTCGAACTCCGCACGCGCAAGGGCGGGAAAGCCGGACTGGAAGAACTCTTTCGCCCCCGCCAGGCGCAGCGCATCTTCCTGGAGGTCCGGGTGGAGGGCCCTCATCGCATCGATCAGGAGCGGATCGCGCGCGGGGTCGCCGTATCCCGCGAGGGCGAAGATCGCCGCGCGGCGGACCGGTTCCTCGGGATCTGCCAGGCGCTCGACCAGCGGGGCGACGCCCTCCTCGGCGCGCAGGTTCCCGAGCGACTCCACGCCGAGCTGGCGGATGGACGGGTCGGCGTCCTTCAAGGCCTCAAGCAGGGGTGGAATGGCGGCCTCGGTCCCGACCAGGCCGAGCACGCTGAGGGCCTGCGTGCGAGTCCTCGGGTCCTCGGACCTCGCCGCCTCGGCGATGGCCGGCGCGGAGTCCTGGTCCTGGAGGAACCCGAGCGCGCTGACGAGGCTGCAGCGGACGTACGTGTCCTCCTCGGCTGCGAGCCTCTCGCGCAGCTTCGGCGCGGCGCCGACGTACCCCCAGAAAGCGATGGCCATGGCGGCATCCACGCGGAGCATCGGGTCCTCGTGCTCGCACGCGACGCGGAGCACCGCGGGCGCGGCGATCTCGGCCGGCATCGTCTCGAGCGCGTCGAGCACCGCCGACGCAACGTCGAGCTCCTGGGCGCGAAGGAGGGTTTCCAGCAGGTGGGCAGACTCCGGCGATCGGATGGCCGCCAGGGCTTGGACGAGCGAAACAGACTCCGCGATCGTGCGCCCCTGGTCCAGGCGTGTCCGGATCCGGAGGAGCGCCCGTTCCGGGGCGATCCTGGCCAGCGCCGCGAGCGCCGCAGGCCAGGGCTCCGCGGAGGGCGGCCCAAGCGCCTTCTCGATTGTCAACACAGTCTCCTCGTCGACGTCGCGGACGAAGGCTTCGAGGGCGGCCTCCCGAGTCGCCGGGTCCTCGGCCGAGAGGGCCTCGAGGAGGATGGGCCGGACCTCCTGCGCGGGGTGCCGCGCGAGCGCCTGGACGACCTCGCGGCGGAGTTCCACGACCGTGGATCGCTTCCACTCTTCGACGAGCCGTGCCCGCGCGTCCGCGCTGTCGATGGCCCCGAGCTGCCGCACAGCCTCGATCCGAACGGACTCGTCCTTGTCCTGGTCCAGCACGCCGACAAGAAGCGGGAGCTGCCTCTCGGCCGGCAGTGCGCCGACCAGCCCGATTGCGGCGCGTCGAAACAGCGGATCAGCATCGGCCAGCGCGGACCCGATTGCGTCCTCAGCCTTCGCCGACTTCGAGGCCGCAAGACACCCGAGCGCCCTCGCACGTGTCTCCGAGGGGCCCTCGGCCGCGAGCCGCACGAGGAGCTCGTCCGACTCGGGCGTGCGGATTGCGGCGAGCAGGTCGATGACGCCGAGGCGGACCAACGCACTCGGGGTTGCGATCAAGGCCTCGCACGCGGGAACCGCGTTTGGGTCGGGGTGGTGGAGAATCAACTGAAGCAGCGTGACCTGGACCTGCCCGGGCGCGCTCCCGATCCGCTCGAGGAGCCACGGCACGGCCGAGGCACCCAACTGGCCGAGGGCCTGACGGGCCGGGTACTCGAGCAACGGGTCTTCCAGGGCGAGCGCGTCGACCCAGGTGTCCACGGTCAGGCGCGCCGAGTCGGGGAGCACCCCCCCGGAGAGCTCCGCCATCGAGAGCACGACGGCGAGGCGGACCTCCTGCGACTCGTCGAGGACCCGCCGCGCGAGCGAATCGACGTCCTCGGGCCTCCCCGCGCGCCCAAGTCCCTCCGCACAGGCCTTCCTGACGTTGGGGTCGGGCGCTTCGAGGCCTCCGAGCATTGCGTCGCGGCCCGCGGGGTCGCCAATCCGCGCAAGTGCGACGAATGCAGCGTATCGCACATCCTCGTCGACGTCCTCGGCCAGCGGGACGAGCGCCGGGACGGCCCGGGATTCGCCGACCTCGCCCACCGCTCGAATCGCCGCCAGGCGCACGCGCCACGCGTCGTCCTCGAGCATCGCGAGCAGCGTGTCGCCCGCGGCCTTTGCGCGGAGCCGACCCATCCCGTCCGCCGCGGCCTCGCGGACCGACCAGCCCCCGTCCGAGGCGAGCGCACGGAGCGGCACGAGGGCCTCCTCGCAACGGGTCGCGCCGAGCGCGCGGGCGACCTCGACGCGGACCTCGTCGTCCTCGTCCCTCGCAAGCTCGGCAAGCGCAGGGAGGACCGTGCGCCCCATCCTCCCCAGCTCCTCACGGGCAAACGCGCGGTTCTCCTCCGACCCGGCGCGCAGCACGCCGATCAGCTCTCCCGAGCGCCTCGCGAACGCGGTCGCCAGATCCTCGGCGGTCGCGGTCCGCTCGGGCCCCGCGGGGCGGATGGGGTGGTACCCGGGAGGGAGCTTGGCGGAGGGGGGGAGGGGAGCGAACCGGCACCCCGCGAGGAGGAGGATCGCGGCCAGGCAACGGAGGGGGAGGAACCTCACCGAGGCATCGTATCGCCGTCGGGGACGCGGCGCAACGGCGGGCGGGTCACCGGACCTGTAGCTGGAGGTTGCGGAAGCGGACCTCGGTCGGGCCGCCCGAGTGGAGCTGGAGGGCGATCACGCCGGCCCTCGCGCCCTCGGCGTCCTCCAGGTCGACGCACGGCTTGCCGTTGATCAGCGTCCGCACGTGCCCGCCCTCCGCGACGATCTCGTACGTGTTCCATCCGTCCCGCGTGACGTGCTCCTCACCCGACTTGTCCCAGAGGAGCCCGCGGTCGTGCTCTTCGTAGAGCTTTCCCCACCAACCGGGGCCGATGTCCGCCTGGTACCCCGCCACGTCGCCCCCGTCGAGGACGCGGCTGCGGAACTGCACGCCGCTGTTTCCCTGATCGCCGACCAGGCGCACCTCCAGCGTGAGGCTGAAGTCGCGCACCTCCATGCAGCTCACCAGGAACTCGTTCTTCGGGAGCCCCGTGGTCCGCCCGACGATCTCCTCCCCCTCCACGCCCCAGCACGAGGCGCCGGTCCAGCCCGTCAGGTCCTTGCCGTTGAAGAGCTGCCCCGCGTTGCGCGACGTCGCCAGGAGCGGCGTCTGCGTCGGCGAGCGCAGGTACGCCACGAGGTCCCGCACCTCCGCCTCCGTCAGCCCCTCCAGGAGCCCGTTCGGCATCGCGGAGACCTCCGACAGGCGGCTCTCCTCAATCTCCGAGCGCGCGATCGTCACCGTGCCGGTCTCGTTGACGAGCGTGATCGCGGAGTCCGTCGCCTGCCGCTGGATCCCCGAGATCACCTGCCCGTCGATCGTCCGGACCACCGTGTTCAGGTAGTCCTTCCCGACGGTCGCGCTCGGGTCGACGACGTTCTCCAGGACGTATCCCAGGTCGGCTCGATTCGAGCCCGTCAGGTCCGGCCCCACGGCCCCCCCGAAGCCAAAGAGCGTGTGGCACTGCACGCAGGTCCGGGAGAAGACCTCCCGGCCTCGCGAGAGGTCGGCCTTCGACAGGGCGGCCTCCGTAAGCCTCGCGCGCAGCTCCTCGATGCGCGCCCGCTTCTCCTGGGCGGTGTCCCGGGCCACGCCCCAGCGCTCGCGGACCTGCGCATCCAGCTCCTCGTCGCCGAGCTGCGACAGGGCGCGGACGACCGATGCGTCCACCTCCACCTGGGCGACCGTGCCCGCCTCCACGGCCGCGAGCAGCGCCCGCGCCCACGCGACGCGCGAGGCGAGCGTCCGCAGGGCGACGCGTCGCTCGTCGGGGGAAAGCGACGGCCAGGCGGCGAGCACGGCGGCCGGGGTGCCCTCATCGTCGAAGCGGGCCAGGGCCTTGAGCGCGGCCGTGCGCATCGAGGCCTCCCCGAGGAGACGTCGGAGGAGGGGAACGGCCTCCACGTCGCGCAACCGCACGAGCCCGTCGATTGCCCGCTCGCGCCGCGCGACAGGCGCGGAAGTCTCCTCGAGGACAGTGCGCAGGGGCGAGGCCACCGAGACTTCGCCCAGCGCCGCGGCGACCCAGAACGCCATCACGCGGACGTCGGGGTCCGCCTCCTTCGCGACGACCGCGAACGCCGCAGGCCACGAGACCGGGGCGGCGACGCCGGGGCGACCCTCCAGCCCGCGTGCGAGCTCGCGCAGGAGCCGGGCGCGGACGGAGGGGTCCCCCTCGACGGCGATCGCCGCGGCAAGGCGCTCACGCCCCGAGGCGTCCTCCGCGGCGCGACGCGCGAGGAACTCCGCGACGAGCGGGATTTTGCACGCCCCCTGGAGGGCGGCGGCGCGCTCGGAGTCCGCAGCGACGAGCGGCTCCACGCCGTACCACTCGAGAAGCGGTAGATTCGTGTCCGACGCGTCCTCCCCGTGCGCAAGGAGCGCCCCCGCGACGCCCCAGCGCTCGGCCACGGGCATCCGCTGGAGCCCCGAGGCGAGGTAGAGACGTACGACCGGCGACGGCGACTCGGCCGCAAGCTTCTCGAGGGCCGCGACGACGCGGGGGGAGGGGCTCCGCCGCTCGAGGAGGAGCTGCACGGCCCACGCCTGGACGTTTTCGAAGCGGCTGGAGAGCTGTGCGATCGCGAGGTCCTCCGTCAGCCCCCCCGTCGCGTGGAGCGTCCACAGGTAGCGGAGCGCCCGCGCTGCGTCCTGGGCCTCCGCGAGCCCCTTCATGAGCGCTGCGTGGACACGCGGGTTCGATCCGCGCTCCTGCAGCACGACCCGGCCGCGGCGCGCCCACCAGTCGTTCTCGTGGGCCTGCAGCCCGACCAGTTCCTCGTCGGACATCGACGGCAGGTCCACTCGGACGGTCTTCGGGTCGCCGTACGAGACGCGGTAGACCCGCCCGTTCGTGCGGTCCCAGACGCCCGGCTCGGGGAGGTGGCAGGCCTGTTTGTCGTACCAGTCCGTCAGGTAGATCGCCCCGTCGGGCCCCTGGCGCAGCGCGATGGCACGGAACCACTGGTCGTTCGACAGGAGGAAGTCGTCGCGGTGCCTCCCGACGAAGCCCGATCCCTTCGGCACGAGCGCGTCGTTGTTCAGACGGTTGCCGTGGATGTTGCTCATGAAGATCGTCCCGCGGTACGCCTCGGGGAAGGCGTCCGCGAGGTAGATCAAGGCCCCGCAGTGGGCGTGGCCGCCTCCGACATCGCCCGACCGCAAGTTCCCGCCGTGCGGCGTCGGCCCCAGGTAGTGCAGGTGGTCGGCGATCGTCTGAAGGTCCTGGTAGACGTGCGGATTCCCGTGCCCTCCCGCCTGGCGCTGGTACCAGGCCCCCTGGATCACGTGCCAGAGGTGCGGGATGACGCACGCCGTGATGAAGGCCTGCCCGTGCGCGTCGAAGTCGACTCCCCACGGATTGCTCGTCCCGTGGGCGAAGACCTCGAACTCCCGGCGGATCGGATGGAACCGCCAGACCCCCGCGTCGATCGGCACGCGGTCCTTGTCGGGCGTGCCCGGCCTTCCGACGCGGGAGTAGGTGAACACGCCGTGGCAGCCATAGAGCCACCCGTCGGGGCCCCAGGTGAAGGCATTCAGCGTCTCGTGCGTGTCCTGGAACCCCCAGCCGTCGAGGAGGACCTCGGGGTCGCCATCGGGCACGAGGTCGTCGTTCCGGTCGGCGAGGAACAGCAGGTAGGGGGCGGCGCCCACCCAGACACCGCCGAAGCCGACCTCGATGCCGCTGACGAGGTTGAGCCCCTTCGCGAAGACGGTGCGCGTCTCGAAGCTCCCGTTCGCGTCGCGGTCCTCGAAGACGACGAGGGTGTCCTTCCCGCGCCCCTCGGGCCGGCGCACGGGATATGAATGCGCCTCGGCGACCCAGAGCCTCCCCTTCGCGTCGATCGCGAGCGCGACGGGCTGGTGGACGTCGGGCTCGGCCGCAACGAGGTCGACACGAAAGCCCGCCGGCGCCGTCATCGCCTTCGCGGCGTCGGCGGGGGAGAGGCCGGCGTACTTGATGGTGTCGACCGGCGCGATGAGCGGGAGCTGGGGGTCTCGCGGCCAGTCGGGGCGCTCGCGGTGGAAGCGGAAGTCGTCGAAGTTGATGTGCCCCCAGCCGCCCGGGTGCTCGTCGACGAGGCGGATGCGGATCCGCTTGCCCGCCTCTCGCTCGAGGTCGACGACGACCCGCTGCATCGACTCGAAGTTGCCCCCGCTCGACTGGAAGAAGGCCTTGTCCTCGCCCTCGCGCAGCAACTCGACCCGCGTCGCCGGGTCGGCGCCCCCGCCGACGAGGAAACTCGCCCAGCGTTGCGTCACGGCGAAGGGGTCGGAGGTCAGCGTGCCGGTCGGCTCGTCGCCGAGCAGCTCGTACCCGCCGATCCAGAAGGCGCCCGCGTGGCGGCTCGGCTCGCGGTCGCGCTCCGAAACGGTGTCGCCGTGGATCGGCTGGCGGGCGAAGGCCCTTCCCTTTGCGGTCCAGCCGGTCAGGTCCCCCTGCTCGAAACCGAAATTGGGGTGGGGCGAGTCCCTCTGCAGGTGGACGGAGGCGCCGCGCTTATTCGCGGTCACAACGTCCACGCGGCCGTCCCCGTCGGCGTCCCCGACGGCGATCTGGGTCCCGACCCCCGAGTCATCGTCGATGAGCATCGGGACGAAATCGACTCCGCCGTCACCCCGATTGAGCAGGAAGGCGACCACGACGGGCAGCCCGACGCCCTCCGGGTCGCCCTGGGGGCCGTGGGACCACCAGCGCTTGCCGGTGACGACGTCGAGGAGGCCATCGCCGTCGACGTCGATGGCCTCCATCGCATGCAACTCGGAGAACCGTGCGCCGTGCGGCGAGGCGCTCGGCATCTCATCCATCAGGCGGTGCTCTCGGAAGGCGATCTCGCCGTCCTCGCGCACCTGCTCGAACCACGAGAGGCCCCAGCCGTGGGCGTCCAGGCTGGTCACGACGTCGGCGTCCTCATCCCCGTCGATGTCGTAGACCAGCATCTGGGCGCCTCCGCGGCGGTCGCCGAAGGGGACGTCGTGCCGCTCCCACTCGAGGTCCAAGTCCAGCGACTCCGGCTGCCGCCACCAGCCCTCGCGCAGGAGGACGTCGTTCTTGCCATCGCCGTCTACATCGCCGACGCCGAGGCCGTGCTGGAAGGCGCCGACGCCGAGGTCGGCCGAGATTGGGTGGAAGGTCCACGGCCCGTCGGGGTCGGGTGAGGCCCAGCCGAGGCGGCCGCCGGTGTGGAAGACCAGTTCGGGCTGGTCGTCTCCGACGATGTCGACAAAGGCGGGGGACTCGTTGTCGACGGTGGCAAAGGCGAGGTGACGCTCCCACGCGCCGTCCCGTTTCGCTGCGGTGACGCCGGGATTCTGGAGCCAGTGCGCCTCCTTGCCGGGAAAGCCGACCACGACGATGTCCAGCGCCTCGTCCTGGTCCACGTCGTACGTCCAGCCGAAGAAGGCATCGGAGTACCCTTGCGGATCGAAGGCGTGGGCCGAATACAGGGCGTGTCGCTCGGTGAACTCCGGTCCCGCATACCACCAGGGGCCGGCGACGACGTCGGGGTGACGGTCGCCGTCGAGGTCCCCGATTGCGGCGCCTTCGCAGGTGAACTCCTGGGAGAGCGTGACCTTGTCCCAGGTGGCCTGACCGAACGCGGAAACGGCCAGAAGCAGGGCAAGGAGGACTCGAACCATGGCGGGCTCCCTGGTGGAAGACGGCCCAGAGTATACACCTCGGGACGGGGGCGGGATCGAGCCCGCCAAAACCCAGATCCAAAATCCCAGATCCGAACGAAATCCCACATCCCAGATCTTTGGGAAACGTGAACCGTTGCTAGGATCTGGGATTTCGTTGGGATCTTGGATTTGGGATCTGGGATTCGGACCACCGAATGGCCGCTGGACTTCCGACTCAGCAACCCCGCCGGATCCCATCCGGGTCGTGTATACTCAGTTGCGCGCCGTCCTGGGGCTGGGGATTCGCATCCAGGAGGACCCAATGGGCGCGTATCAAGGCCTGGCCTTTCACGCCTCGCTCCCGACCGGGCGGAGCGACTGCACCCTCTCGCTGCGCGGCCACGAGCTGGTCGGCAGGACCCCCACGGGGTGCGAGATGTCCCTCGACCTGCGGCAGGTCGCATTCGAGCGTCGCTCCGTGGACGGCGGGACGCTCTACTTCACCACGCGATCCCCCGGCGGCCCCGTCCTCACGACCCCCGACAACTCGCTCCTCAAGGAGCTGGAGGACGCCCGCATCCCCGAGTTCAACCTCCTGATCCAGGCCAAGGGCCTCTCGCCGTGGCGGCGATTCCTCAGGCGCGCGATCCCCGTCAGCATCTTCCTCTTCATCATCGTCGGCATCCCCTGGTTCCTCATCGGATGCCTCCCCCTCCTGGTCGTCGGCGTGATCCCGCGCTCCATCGACCGCGAAATCGGCGAGGTCGTCCACGAGGCGGTCGTGGACGCCGTCGCGGACGGCAGAGTGGGGGCCGTGACGGACCCCGCCATCGCCGAGCCTGTCCACAAGATCGTTGAACGCCTCACGGCCGTGGTCGACCGCGACGGTTTCGACTTCGAGGTCACCGTCATCGACAGCGACATCGTGAACGCCTTCGCCCTCCCGGGCGGGAAGATCGTCGTCACCACGGCCCTCCTCGAGTTCGCCGACTCCCCCGAGGAGGTCGCGGGAGTGCTCGCGCACGAGGTCAGCCACGTCACGGAGAGGCACACGGTCCGGATGATCGTGAAGAACGTCGGCGTCATGGTGGGGGTCTCCGCGATCTTCGGCGACACCGGCTCCGTGACGCAGGCCATCATGGAGCAGGCGGCCCACATGACCTCGCTCTCGTTTTCGCGGTCCTGCGAAACAGAGGCGGATAGCGAGGCGGTCCAAGTCCTCGCGCGCGCGAAGGTCGACGCGTCAGGCCTGCGGACTTTCCTGCAAAAGATGGAGAAGCGGGAGGCGACGCTCTCGGGCGGTCACGCCGAAAGCCCGTTCCTCTCCACCCACCCCGTGACGTCCGACCGCCTCGAGGAGATCGAGGACGAGCGGAGGGACGTCGACGCCTTCACGCCGCAGCCGTTCGAGGTGGACTGGGCGGCGCTTCAGGAGGCGCTCAGGCAGCGGAAGTAGGCCTACGCCGTGAGGTGGGCCTGGATCGCCTTCGGCAGCCGGTCGAGGATGTCGGAGGCGAGCATCCCGACGGGGCCCACCTCCTTCGCCGCGATGTCGCCGGCCAACCCGTGGAGGTGCGCCGCCAGGCGCGCGGCGTCGAACGGCGAGAGCCGCTGCGCGAGGAGTCCGGCAACGACGCCGGTGAGGACGTCTCCGCTCCCGGCCGTCGCCATACCGGGGTTCCCAGTCTCGTTGACGGCGAGGCGGGCCCCGTCGGTGATCACCGAGCGGTGTCCCTTGAGAAGGAGCACCACGCGGTGCTTCTTCGCGAAGTCGCCGGCGATCTCCTCGCGGTTCTTCTGCAGGTCGTCGATGGACTTCCGCGTCAGCCGCGACATCTCCCCCGGGTGGGGTGTGAGGATCGACGTCCTCCCGCCGCGCTGGAGCACGGTCAGGTCCTTCGCGAGGATGTTGATCGCGTCCGCGTCGACCACGAGCGGCTTCCCCAGCCGCGGGATCGTCGAGAAGAGGAGCTTCATCGTCTCGGGGCTCTGCGTCAGGCCCGGCCCGATGGCGACCACGTCGTAGCGGTCGGCGAGCGTGAGGATGTCCTTCTGTCCCTCCTCGGACAGCGCCCCGTCGGCGTTCTCGGGGAGGGGCCAGGTCATCGCGCACGTCAGCTTGACTGCCGCGAGCGGCTGGACGCTGGCGGGGCAGGCGAGGAGGACGAGCCCGGCGCCGCTCCTCAGGACCGCCTCGGTCGCGAGGCACGCGGCCCCGATCATCCCGCGGGAGCCCGCGACGACGAGCACTCGGCCGAACGTCCCCTTGTGGGAGTCGGGCGCGCGAGGGGCGAGTCTCGGCAGGTCGACGACGCGGTCCACGGGGCCGATCGTACGGCCCCGCGGTCCCCGCGTCAACGCGATCGGAAGCGCGCGTCGGGGAAGCCGTCGCAGTCGCGGTCCACCAGCCACTCGAGGTGGGCGCCGTAGGCCTCCTCGAGGTTCGTCAACGCGAAGCTCTTCACCTTCTCCCCGTCGGGATTCGTCACGAGCCCCTCGATCCGCCCCGGGACGCGGAAGAGCCACTCGGGGTTCAGGCGCTCGACGCCCGTGTCCTGGCCCGCCACGACGAAGTTCTCCGCGATCGCACCGTCGCCGTCCACGTCGCACGCCAGGTCGTCCACGGAGTAGAGGACGAGTCCCCGGAGGAACTCGAGGACGGCCAGCCGGTCCTCGTCCGAGAGCGCTGCATACGCCTTCGCGGACCTCTCCGACTCGCCGCCGTGGCGGCGGATTACCGCGTCCAGGTCCAGGCTCGCCCCGTCGTGGCCGTAGGGCGCCGAGCTCCCGACGCCCCAGAGCGGCGCCGTGCGGAACTTGCGGAGGATGCTCCCGTCGAACTGCACCTGGTGGAAAGCCGGGCCCACATCGTGGTGGGCGAGGTCGCTCCAGAGGCCGCGCACCGTGTACGCATCCCGCTTCGAGGGGTCGAGGCGGACGACCTTCCCCTCCAGCCGCGAGGCGGCCGCGTTCCAGCCCACCTGCACGTCGACGAATCGGCGGTCGCCCGCGAAGCGCTGCGTGTAGTCCTCCGCGGCGGGATTCCCCTTTTCGATCTTCCAGTCCGGGACGTGGCAGCTCGTGCACCCCGTCGAGGTCATCAGTTCGCGCCCGCGGCGCCTCTGGGAGCTCATCGGTTTCTCGGCGGGGGAGGGGTGGTTGAGCTGGTACCACTCGATCAGGTCGAGGTCGCCCGAGGTCAGCTCCTCGCAGACCCCGTCGCGGTCGGGGTCTTCGCGGCTGATGCCGCGTGAGTCGGTCACGACGCCCCGGTCGCGCGTGCGGCCGCTGATGTACTGGCGCGACCCTGCGAGCGAGACGCCGGCGAGGCCATCCTCGCCGGGCTCCTCCGAGAGCACCGGGTCGAGCGCCTGGAGCCCCGCGTGCGTGTCGAAGGCGTTCGCGGAGAACGCGCGGAGCGTCGAGGCGACCGCGCCCTTCCGGTGGCCCCAGCCGAAGAGCTGGACCTCGAACGAGTACCCCGCGACGCCCTCGTCGTTCAGGTAGCGGGCCCACGAGATGCGCTTCCCGTGCTCGTCGACGTACCAGATCAGGCAGATCGAGTTGAGGTCGGGCTTCCGGTTGCCGTCGAGGTCGCCAAAGGCGCCGAAGTCGACGCTGACGCGCTCCCCGGCGACGTCGAGCGGGAGGTTTTCGATCACTGCGCGGACGCGGTCCGACTCGCCCTTGGCGATCCACCCGTCCCGGTTCGCGTCGCCGATGGCCAGGATCTTGAGGCGGATCTGCTCGCCGAGCATCTCGACGAGGCCGCCTCCGAAGACATGCGTCGTGTTCCGGCCGGTGCCGCTGTTTTTGAAGATCGTCACGCCCGCCCCCGCGTCGCGGAAGGGGACGTTGTGGCAGATCGTGCACGACGCGACGTGGTCGCGAGTCAGCATCTTCGTGGCCTGGTCCTCCAGAACCTGCCCGGCCATCTTCCCCTGCTCGCCGAACGCGCCGTCGGCCCGGGAGAACTCGCGGACGAACATCTCGCGCCCGCGCTGATAGGCAAGCCACGGGTCGTTCGTGAAGAGCCACCCGGTCGCGCCCTCGTGCGCCGGGTCGGCCGACGAGACCGCGCGGATGCGCGGGCACTTGATGGAGCGCCCGGTGATGTCCTTCGGGCGACGGATCGGGTCGTCGGTCGAGTTGCCACCCCGCTCGGGGGAGGGGGCGACGTCGCCCGGCGTCGCGGAGAGCGCCGCGACCGCGACGAGCGCGGCCGCCCAACCGACGAGGCGGAGGACCTGCCTGGTCTTCATCGCGAGTCCCTTTCTACGGGGGGGAGGTCGGCATGAGCCGCACGTATTCCTGCTCGGTCCCGGCATCCACCGGGATCAGGACGAGGTCGTCCGTCATCTCGTCCTTGCGGAGGATCTTCCGGATCTTCGTGATCCACTGGCCCTGCCGGAGGTGCCCCTTGAGCCGCGATAGGCCCTTCACGTCGTCGGCCGGTGCCTCGCGGTTCGCGTACCACATGTACGGAGAGGAGCTGAACCGTCCGCCGGGCGTGGAGACCTTCACGACCTGCCCCTTGTCTGCGGTGTAGTCTCTTCGCAGCTCCGGCATGCGCTCCTTGGCGTAGTCCCCGTCCTGCTTCCCCAGCTCCTCCTCGGCCTCCTTCAGGAACTGGTCGATCGGGATGACCTGGGAGCCCTCGGGCAGGTCCGCCCCGCCCATCTGGGCGTAGCTGGCCAGCGGGTCCTCGAGGATCGACAGGTCCGCCTCGGCGAGCTGCCGCGCCCACTCGAGCTTGGTCGTCTCGTAGGCCGGGTCCTTCGCCTTCTTGTCGTTCATCCACTGCTGGCGCGTCGCGAGCTCCGTCTGCTGCTGCTCGTTCGCGCCGCACCCCAGCATGTAGGTCAGCCACATCACCCGGAAGGAGTGCTTCCACGAGAGGTCGCCCTGCAGGTCCATCTGCTGCGGGGCCTGGACGTAGAGCAGGGCGTCGGTCTTGTCCTTCACGCTGATCTGCGTGATCTTGAGCGGGTAGATGCACTGCTCGGTCGTGAAGGTGAACCGCGTCGGCGTCACCTCGCCGGTGTAGGAGCCGTCCGCGTTCCGCTTCATCTGCGCCGGGTCGATCTTCATCACCGTGAAGAACCACTTCTTCTCGATGTAGAAGCCGAGCGTCGCCTCGTCGCCGGAGTACACGTAGCCATTCTCCTTCAACCACGCGTAGAGCCCGTCGGGCGACTCGGCGGTGATGATCTTGTAGTCGAGCGAACCGACCACGCCCGCCTCAAGCACCTTCACGCCGTGGTCTCTCGTCCTCCCCTGGGGCCCCATGGACTCGTCCACGCCGCCGCGGCCGCCGCCCTTCTGGAGCATCACGCGCTCGACGAGCCAGATCGGCTGGGGGCACGGCATCAGGATGGTGTAGATCGCGAAGTCCTTGAAGAAGTCGCGGGGCATCTCGTCGAGCTTCGGCTGGGAGGGCGTCGGGATCACCATCCCGAAATCGACGGCGTTCCCCTCGAACTTCGGCTGGACCGTGAAGCTCTCCAGATTCTCCTCGGGCACCCAGGTGATGAAGGCCTTCTGCCCGGGCTGGTTGATGTCCTTCTCCTGGGCCGCGAAGTAGCAGCAGGCCGCGTCGACGTCGTAGGCGAACCACGCCGCCCCGGACGCGGCGACGAGCAGCGCCGCGAGTGCGAGTTTGCGCATGTCAGGCTCCTATGGGGGAGAGGTGGGCATGATGCGGACGTACTCCTGGTCCGTGCCCGGGTCGACCGGCACGAGCACGAGGTCGTCCGTCATCTCGTCCTTGCGGAGGACCTTCCGGATCTTGGTGACCCACTGACCGCTCTTCAGATGCCCCTTGAGGCGCGAGAGGCCCTTCACGTCCTCCGCGGGAGCCTCGCGATTCGCGCACCAGAGGTAGGTCGTCCAGTAGAAGCCGCCGGGCTTCGCCAGCTTCACGATGGCGCCCTTCCCGTCCGGATACCGCTTCTCCAGCTCCGCCATCCGTTGCTTCGCGTAGGTCTCGTCGCCGCCCTGGCCGCGGTTCTTCTCGAACTCGCCCCAGATTTCCTTCAGGAAGTCGGCGTGGGCGATCACCTTCGAGTCGGGCGGGAGGTCCCCTCCGCCCATCTGCCCCCAGTTCGCGAGCGGGTCCTCGAGGACCGCGAGGTCCGCCTCCCCGAGCTTCCGCGCCCACTCGAGCTTGGTCGTCTCGTAGGCCGGGTCCTTCGCCATCTTCTCGTTCACCCACTGCTGGCGCGTGGTCAGCTCCTTCTGCTGCTCCGCGTCGGCCCCGCACCCCAGCATGTAGGTCAGCCACATCACGCGGAAGGAGTGCTTCCACGAGAGGTCGCCCTGGAGGTCCATCTGCTGGGGGGCCTGCACGTAGAGCAGGGCGTCCGTCTTGTCCTTCACGCTGATCTGCGTGATCTTGAGCGGGTAGATGCACTGCTCGCTCGTGAAGGTGAACCGCGTCGGCGTGACCTCGCCCAGGTACGACCCGTCCGCGTTCCGCTTCATCTGCTGAGGGTCGATCTTCATGACCGTGAAGAACCACCTCTTCTCGACGTAGAAGCCGAGCGTCGCCTCGTCGCCTGAGTAGACGTAGCCGTTCTCCTTGAGCCAGACGTAGAGGCCGTCGGGGGTCTCGGCCGTGATGATCTTGTAGTCGAGCGAGCCCACGACGCCCGCCTCCAGCACCTTCACGCCGTGCATGTCTGGCGGACCCTCGGACGTCCGAAGACCGCCCCCCTTGCCGGGCGCCGCCGCGCTCTCGGGCACCGGCTCGAGCCCCGTGTAGATCGGCTCGGGGAGGGGGAGCAGGATCGTGTAGATCGCGAGGTCCTTGAAGAAGTCCCGCGGCATCTCGTCGAGCTTGGGCTGCGAGGGCGTCGGGATCACCATCCCGAAGTCGACGGCGTTCCCCTCGAACTTCGGCTGGACGGTGAAGCTCTCCAGCTTCTCCTCGGGCACCCAGGTGATGAAGGCCTTCTGCCCGGGCTGATTGATGTCCTTCTCCTGGGCCGCGAAGTAGCAGCAGGCCGCGTCGACGTCGTACGCGAACCACGCCGCCCCAAACGCCGCGACGAGCAGCGCGGCTAGTGCCAGCTTGCGCATGGGTTCCTCCTTGCGACCGACGCCCTCGCGGGCGTCAGTCCACAACGCGCCTGCGCGCGTTACTCCAGTCAACTAGGGGGGAGAGGTGGGCATGATGCGGATGTACTCCTGCTCCGTGCCCGCATCGACCGGCACGAGAACGAGGTCGTCCGTCATCTCGTCCTTCCGCAGGACCTTCCGGAACTTCGTGACCCACTGGCCGTTCTTGAGGTGGCCCTTCAGGCGCGAGAGGCCCTTCACATCCTCCGCAGGCGCCTCGCGGTCCGGCATCCAGAGGAAGCGCGACCAGTAGAACTGGTTGTTACCGGGCTCCCCGGGCAGCTCCACGATCTGCCCCTTGCCCGCGGGATAGTCCTTGTCGATCTCCGCGAGCCGCTCCTTCACGTCGTAGCCGGACTTCTCCAGCTCGGCGGAGATCTTCTTGATGTACTCCTCCCGGGTGATCACGTTCGACCCCGCCGGCAGGTCCCCGACGCCGGGTTGCGCGTAGTGCGCCAGCGGGTCCTCGAGGACCGCCATGTCGGAGTCGGTGAGCTTCCGCGCCCACTCGAGCTTCGTCGTCTCGAACTCGGCGTCCCTCGAGCGCTTCTCCTCCACCCACGCGGTGCGCGCCTCCAGCTCCTGCTGCGCCTTCCGGTCCGCCGAGCAGCCGAGCATGTACGTCAGCCACATCACGCGGAACGAGTGCTTCCACGAGAGGTCGCCCTGGAGGTCCATCTGCTGCGGGGCCTGGACGTAGAAGAGGGCGTCCGTCTTCTCCTTCACGCTGAGCTGGGTGATCTTGAGCGGATAGATGCACGCGTCGCTCGTGAAGGTGAACCGCGTCGGCGTGACCTCGCCCTCGTACGAGCCGTCCTCGTTCCGCTTCATCTGGGCCGGGTCGATCTTCATCACCGTGAAGAACCACTTCTTCTCGATGTAGAAGCCTAGCGTCGCCTCGTCCCCCGAGTAGACATAGCCGTTCGCCTTGAGCCAGGCGTAGAGGCCGTCGGGCGTCTCCGCGGTGATGATCTTGTAGTCGAGCGATCCGACGACGCCCGCCTCCAGGACCTTGACGCCCATGTCGTCGCTCGGCGCCCCGCTCTCGTCCTCGGCGCCGAAGGCCACGCCGGACATCGGCACGGCCTCCATTCCCTCGGGGAGGGGAAGCAAGATCGTGTAGATCGCGAGGTCCTTGAAGAAGTCGCGCGGCATCTCGTCGAGCTTGGGCTGCGACGGCGTCGGGATCACCATCCCGAAGTCGACGGCGTTCCCCTCGAACTTCGGCTGGACCGTAAAGCTCTCGAGTTTCTCCTCGGGCACCCACGTGATGAAGGCCTTCTGCCCGGGCTGGTTGATGTCCTTCTCCTGGGCCGCGAAGTAGCAGCAGGCCGCGTCGACGTCGTACGCGAACCACGCCGCCCCGGACGCAGCGACGAGCATCGCCGCCAGTGCCAGCTTGCGCATGTCTAGCTCCTAGGGAGGGGAGGTGGGCATGATGCGGATGTACTCCTGCTCCGTGCCGGGGTCGACCGGCACGAGGACCAGGTCGTCCGTCATCTCGCCCTTTCGCAGGACTTTCCGGATCTTCGTGACCCACTGTCCCTGCTTCAGGTGTCCCTTCAGCCGCGACAGGCCCTTCACGTCCTCCGCGGGGGCCTCGCGGTCCGGCAGCCACACGTACTTGGACCAATAGTACTGGTTGCTGCCGGGGTCGCCGGAGAGCTCGACGATCTGCCCCTTGCCCGGGGGGAAGTCCGCGTCGATCTCAGCGAGCCGCGCCTTTGCGTCGTACCCCGACTTCGTCAGTTCCTCGGTGATCTTCTTGACGAACTCCTCACGCGAGAGCACCTTCGACCCCGGCGGCAGGTCGCCGACCCCGGGCTGCGCGTAGTGCGCCAGCGGGTCCTCGAGGACCGCCATGTCGGAGTCGGTGAGCTTCCGCGCCCACTCGAGCTTCGTCGTCTCGAACTCCGCGTCCTTCGAGCGCTTCTCCTCGACCCACGTGTTGCGCGCCTGCAGCTCCTTCTGCTGCTCCTCGTTCGCCGAGCAGCCGAGCATGTAGGTCAGCCACATCACGCGGAACGAGTGCTTCCACGAGAGGTCGCCCTGGAGGTCCATCTGCTGCGGGGCCTGGACGTAGAGGAGGGCGTCCGTCTTGTCCTTCACGCTGATCTGGGTGATCTTGAGCGGGTAGATGCACTGGTCGCTGGCGAAGGTGAACCGCGTCGGCGTGACCTCACCCTCGTACGAGCCGTCCTCGCTCCGCTTCATCTGGGCCGGGTCGATCTTCATCACGGTGAAGAACCACTTCTTCTCGGTGTAGAAGCCGAGCGTCGCCTCGTCGCCGGAATAGACGTATCCGTTCTGCTTGAGCCACTCGAAGAGACCGTCCGGGGTCTCGGCCGTGATGATCTTGTAGTCGAGCGAGCCGACCACGCCCGCCTCTAGCACCTTGACCCCGAGATCGTCCTTCGGCAACGCCCGGCCGCCGTCCTGGTCATCGGACTCCATCGCGCTCGGATACGGGATGGGGTCCATGCCCTGGGGGAGCGGCAGGAGGATGGTGTAGATCGCCAGGTCCTTGAAGAAGTCGCGCGGCATCTCGTCGAGCTTCGGCTGCGACGGCGTCGGGATCACCATCCCGAAGTCGACGGCGTTCCCCTCGAACTTCGGCTGGACCGTGAAGCTCTCGAGTTTCTCCTCGGGCACCCAGGTGATGAAGGCCTTCTGCCCGGGCTGGTTGATGTCCTTCTCCTGGGCCGCGAAGTAGCAGCACGCGGCGTCGGAGGGCATGGGGGTGAACGGCAGCGCGCAGACGAGGGCGACGAGGGTCCAACGGATGAGACGCATGATCCTCCTCCCACGGTGACCCGGATGTGCGAGGAACAGTGTAGGGGCCGGGCGGTGGACCGGGAATGAATAACGAGGATCTTGGTCCTCGAAGTCCTATCGCGCCGAGTTGGACGGGACCTCCTGCGTCCGAGTTCTCCCGAAATCCCGGAGCGTCGCTGTCCAAAGGCTTTACACGAGGCCGGCCGCGGGTCGGCCCGTTGGCTCAGGCAAGGTGCCACTCGGCCTGGCGGGTCTCCGCGCCCTCACCCTCCGCTCGCCCGAAACGCCATTCTACGCCACGCCACCCGCGACGAGAAGTGTCCGCTCCGCTCAGGTCGTTCGGGTTGCAGCGCGGCGGGCTCAAGGAGAGCGCACGGGACGGCCGATGAGGCTAGTTGACGCCGTGACAACCATCGGGTATTCTCCCCTTGTTGTTTCCGACATCCCCGCGTCGCTCAAGCCGGAGGGTGGCGCATGCCGTGGAGGGTAGCATGCCCGAGGGCCCCAGCGCTGGCGGCCCGCCATTGGGTGGGCCGCAGACGCGCCTGTTGGAGTGCACGTTCCTCATTCCGGTCGTGGGGAACAGAGATCGCAAGCCACACCGCGATCTCCATTGGAGATCCCTGCAGAACGCGCTGCGTCGGGCGTTCGGGGGATGCACCGGACCGGAGAACGTCTTCATGTACGTGAACGAGGCCCTGGTGTCGGGGGAGTACACGGAGGCGGCGACCGGCACGGTGATCCCCGACGAGAGCCGGAAGTACACCGTGGCCGTCCCCGCGGATCGCGTGGACGAGCTTCGGGCCATCCTGAGAAAGGCCGCGAACACGTTCGACCAGCTTGCGATGTACCTCTCCGTCCAGGGCGAGGTCGAGTTCGTGGAGGGGAGGGAGCAGGACGGCTACCTCGAATGATGGGCGATCCCCCGCTTCAACCGCGAGATGGATACTGCATGCGAGCGGCGCAGGGGACATGGCCGGTGGCCGCCGTCGCGGATGCCGGCGCTGAATGGCGCGCCTCGAGCGCGAGCAGATGAACACTGATGGATGCAGCTAGAAGGACGCAGATGATGAGCGCATCTTCCGTCCGGGAGTACCGGACCATTACGGGCAGGAAGTTCGACCTGGGGAAGCTCGCGGCGGAGGAGAGGAAGTTCCTCGCGGTAGCCCGCGGCTATTACCACGAGCACCCCTCGTGGACCAGGTTCGCGTCCTGGTGGGTCGCGAGGTTCGACAAGTCGGGCCTGGGCGACGGCTCGCCCGTATACAGGATCTGCCAGGATCTGGAGGCGCGGCTGGGGATCGACCAGGGAAAGGTCGCCCCTCCCGACTACCGCGACTTCCTGGCCGACCTCATCGAGGCGGTCTACGGGTCGCGCTACCAGTTCTGCAAGCAGACGGGCGTCGACGCGGGGCAGCTTAGCCGCGTGCTCTCGGGCCGCGGCGACTTCTCGATGGAGATGCTGAACAAGCTGCTTTCCCTGCTGCATGCGGTGCTGACCATCCAGCCTCTCCAGGACGCCCGCCTGAGCGCGAGCCCCGAAGAGGCGGAGGAGTCGCTGGCCTCCGTCGAGGCGTAGAGGGGACCCGCCCTGGCGGCGCACGGTGGATTCTCGTTGCGAACCGCATGGATGGGGGACGGCGGGACATTCGAACTCGGCATTCGCCGCGATTGGGTTCGCGGGGAGAGCCACGTCACCAGGGCCGCGCTCATCGAATGCAGCTCCGGCCGGACCACCTCTAAGGAGTTCATGTCCGGGTCGGATGGCGTTCTCCACAGCTTCGATATTACCGGGGCCGAAGGGTACAGAGTGGGCGCCTTCACTTCAGCCAAGCCGCTGTGCCTTGACCGAAGCCTCCCCGTGATGGGGATGATGGGCGGGACGAAGTGGGTCCCGTTCGAGGAGGGCCACGACGACGCGGCGAGGATCGTCCAGGAGAGCCAGAAGGTCATCCTGCTGATGGTGCGGATGGAACGGCCGCCGGCGAAGTGAGATAGTGGAGTCTCCGGGGACGATTGCGCCCTGCATGCCGTGACAAGGGTCGGCACATGGCGCTGGAGGCATGGTGGCCGCGCGAGGCGCGGCGGAGGCGAAGGATGCAGCCCGGTTCGAGCCGATGGGCACAGTGGTCCGCGTCCTGCCTATGCGCGACCGTCCTGGCCTCCTGCCACGCCGGGCCCAAGTGGGGGCCGGACATGCCGGCCTCCGCCGTCGTCGGGGACTACCACCGCGGGGGAGGCATGTGGGGGCAGACGCTGCGCATCTCCCAGGACGGGACGTTCTGGTTCCAGAACCACAACTGCAGGGGTTCGAGCGACCCGAAGGAGGGCCCGTACAGGATCAGGGATGGGAAGGTGTTCTCGCACCGCTTCGAGGGCTGGATGGGAACGGACTCGGAGGGGTTCTGGATCGTGCGCTGGGGCGACCGCACATACCTCGTGGCCGAGGAGTCGATGATCGACTTCTGCAACGCCGCCAACCTCGGTAGGGAGCCGTCGACGAGCGGCCTGTTCGCCGGCGGCTTGGAGTACTACATGAGGAGGGGGGACGAGGCCAAGCCGGCGCACGGGATGCCCGACGTCCCCGCGGCGTGGCGCGGGTATCTCCTCGCGAGGCCGATCCGTGGGCGCGTCGTCGGCGCGGGGCCGAAAGGCGAGGTGCTCGTCGACGTCGGCGAGCGGGACGGCCTGCGGGCCGGCATGGAGCTGATCGTGGTCCGGGGAGGCTTCCCGAAACAAGTGCACCTCACCGTCGCGGAGGTGCGGGCGGACGGCGCCACGGCGATGTACACGTGGGAGAACCTGGAGGCGGGCATGCGCGGGACGGCGGAGCCCGGCGACGGGGTCTCGACCCGCTGCGACACGGACGAGCCCGCCGCGGGTCGGTAGTCCCCGCGGACGGGCGGTCGCTCCGCACGGCAGCTTGGAGCGGACTCGATGAGGCAACTCGCGGCCATTGCCCTCCTCGCCCTGCTTGCGGGCTGCGCCGAGTTCTCGCCCGGCCGATACGTCCACCAGCACGACGAGGCCTTGATCCAGGGCGCGGCGGTCGCGCAGGTCGACGGGAAGGGCGGCCTCGCCGAGGCGGTCACGGGGATCCGGATCGTCGCGAACGAATGCACTGTTCTCCTGGCCGAGGACGACCGCAGCCGGCCCGGATGGACCGACTCCGGCTCCTCGGAGGTGCTGATCGTCGAGGTGCCCGCGCTACGGCGCAAGTCGAGCTGGAAGATCGCGCCCGACGGGGCACGCGTGTGGATGTGGTACATGAGCGCATGGGAGACAAGGCACACGGAGGGGGCGGAGGGGATCGTCGAGACGGACACGGCCGACGGCTACGTCTGGTCTGTGCGCGTCACCCTCCACGCACGGTGGGAGGGCCACGTGAAGTCCGAGGAGGCCGTGGACGTACGCCGCGAGTTCACGCTCCTCCCCATGACCTATGAGGAGTTCAAGGGCCGGGACGGGGACCTGTGGACGCGGTAGGCTTCCCCGGTGGCGAGGCACATCGGGCGACGGCACGAACATGCGCCTGCATGGCGGCGAGGCAGGAACCGCAGGGCGGAGGTCACGGATGTTCGGTTGGTTCAGGAAGAAGCCGGACCGGCCGCAGGGCGAGGGAGAGGTCGCGCTCCAGCCGCCAGGCGAGGTCTTCCCCTGGTCGAAGGGGTGGGTGCTGACGGCGGTCGACGAGGTCGTCCTGGCCCTGCCGAAGGCCCTCCTGATCCCCGATCGGCCCCTGGGCGATGTCGTCAGCGGCCCCGACGGCATGGAGGTCAGAGTGCCGCCGGACGGCGAGGCGTTCATCCTGAGACTCCTCCCAGGCATGTCGGCAAGCGTGGCCAGATCCTGCCAAGCGTACGTCGTCGCGGACGACGGGCGGCCGCGGAGGATCCGCGCGTCCAAGTCGAACGAGCAGCAGCCATGATCAGGTACATCGAGTTGAAGTCCGGCCACTCGGACAACGGCCCCGCCTGGATCGCGCGGGTGATGCTGTCCAAGACCGGACGCACGGTCTACTTCGGCTCGAAGGCCTTGCGGCGGGGGGCCGGCGGCTACGCGAACCACACCGACGTCGAGACGAGCGAGGCGTACTGGGTGTCGGGGGTGAAGAAGGACGGCGCCGACCGCCACTGGGCGGGCTCCGGTCCGGTGATGATCGAGCGGTCGGCAGTCGAGGAGTACCTGCGAGAGGTCGGCAGGAGAGAGCTGGACCCCACGCTGTTCAAGGTCATCGACGACCTGGAGGTGCCCGACCCGTCCAGGTTCGACGCCATCCATCATCGGCGCCTGCACGAAGGGCGGGGCGGGGAGCAGCGAACGTAGCCGGACGAGGCGCGGGAGCGGGCGAGAAGCCTGTTTCGCCTCGATGGGAGGCGACATCAGAAGGGCGTCGCGCGGAGCCACTCCCGCAGATCCACGATCATCGCCTCGGCGGACTGGTACCGCTCCTCCTGCTTCCGCTGCGGCGCGCGCATGCAGATCCCTTCGAGCCCCCTCACCGAGCGCCTGTCAGGATGTTATCTCGTTGAGCTGGCGCAGGTTGGCGGGCTCACCAACGGGGCTCATCGCGGGGTCGACAGCGATGGCTGGCTCTAGCCCCAGTCGAGAGCGCGCATCGCAGCGTGACCCGGGGTCCGACGACGCATGCGACGGGCGGCACAGTGACCACGCCGTTCGGGCGGCACGCGGGTCCAGGACGCTCTCGCTGACGCAAGCGCGCCCCCCGGGGCTCATCCCTCTCCGCCGACCAAGGCGGCCGCCCTGCGGCGTGCTCGCCGTCAGAAGCCCATCTCGGCGATCGAAGCGGCGGTCAAGATGCGCGCGAGGAGGTCATCGAGACGCGAGGCGTCCTCGATTGCAGCGACGTTCTCTTCCACGGCCTGGGGGAGCGTGCCGAACTCCTGCCTCATGAGACGCAGAAGCGTCCCGCGATTCGCGGCGATCCGGCCTAGTGTCCTGTCAGGGCGTATTCTGGATGTCGGAATGGAGAGGCGCCCGTCAGGGCGCAGCGGATCGCCAGCCGTGAGGCTGGCCTTCCGCGGGATGCCGCCCTCACGGGCGGCCTCCACGGGGCCCTGACGGGCGCCTCTCCGTCTTCCTCCAGATCAGGACCTGACAAGACTCTAGTCGTCTTTGGCGGACGGGCGCCAGACGATCATCTTCTCGCGCTGGTCGTCCCGGAGGTGATCCAGCACGACGAAGCGCTTGTCCTGCGTGTTCTGGTGGACGATCGACGAGCCGGTCTCCCGCGGGAGCGGCTTGATGAGCACCATCACGTGCGTGGGCGTCGTGAGCACGTCGCCCGGCAGCGCCTCCTTCCACTGGATCTTCTTGCCGAACTTGTACGCCCCCTGGACGCCGAAGTCCATGCGCCCCAGGCGCGCCATCGGGTCGCAGATCAGGTCGGTGCACTCGCCCCTGCGCACCGTCTGCCCCACGCGCGAGAACGCGAACAGGAGGATCTCCTGGTTGAACGCCGGAAGGAGGCCGACCTCGCACACCTTCGCGTAGTCGCAGCCGTCGGCCTTGGGCAGATCCTGCGTGTAGCGCTTCGCGACGCTCCCCTTCTTGAGGTCGAAGAGCGTCAGGAGCAGCGCCACCTTGTCGCCGGAGGTCTTGATGCGAGGGTCGATCAGGTACGCCGCGGTCTGCTTGTCGCGCCACTGGGCGAGGTCCTCGTTGTTGAACAGGACCCCCTTCGGGAGGGCGCCGCCGGTGTACTCCACCTTGAGCGGGCGCTCGGCCTCGGCATTAAGGAGGTAGACGCTGTTCGCGAGCAGCGCCTGCTGCAGGGCGAGGAGTACGTGGTCGCACGAGGCCTGGAGCGGGTCGGCCTCCGCCTCGCAGCGCACCTGGAGCGTCGCGACGACCGATTCCTTCGTCACGGCGACCACCTGCTTCGCGACCTTGGTCAGGCCGGCGGCCAGCGCGGCGCGCGCCTTGTCGTCGTCGGCGGCGAGGGGCGCGAGGCCGCGGGTCAGCGCGAAGGCGACCACGAGCGCGCAGGGCAATCCACGACGAGGCATGAGGAGTCCTCCGTGAGCCAGTCCCGCGCGGACCGATGCCCGGTCCACGGCGGGAGTGGTACCATCCCAGCGGATCGGGAGGCAGGTTGTCAAGCGTCCAGACGACGGCCCGGGTTCAGGCGATCGGGGCGGGCTCCACGCGGCGCCCTGACGGGCGCCTCTTCCATGCGAAACAACAGCAGCACCCACCCAAGCGGGTCGGCGTTCGCCGTGAGGGCGCGCGAGTCGGCTCCCGAAACGCTGAAAAACACGCTGTCGTGGCGCGGCACGAAGGCCGCCAGGTCCGACGGGGCGTCCACGAGGTCCCGAAGCGTCCCCAGCCGCTCCCAGGGGCGCCGACCCGTGTAGACGACGATCGGCAGGATCGTCGAGAGTCGGCGCTCCCTCGCGGGCACCCCGCCCTCTTCCTGCTCCCGCCGCTCGGACTCCCAGAGGGCGAGCATGTACGAGAGGAGTCGGAACGGCATCCACGGGTCCGGGTCGGACTGATGCTCGATCAGGATGTAGACCCAAACCTCGCGTTCTGAGGAGCCGTCCGTCGGGCGAAACGGCCCGCGCAGGACGCAGTCGGCCTCACGCGCCCGGAGCGACTCCTGGACGAACGAGCGCGGCAGGTGACGGAGCCGAGAGAGGACCGCGGCGTTGTAGACGGCGTGGGCGACCATGGGCGCGAGGAGAGAGCCGCGTGCGCTCGAAGGCCGGCGCCGTCGCCACGCCCAGCACGAACACCGGGTGCGGGGCCAGGACACTCCCGCTGACGCGAGCGCGCGCCCGGGGCTCATCCCTCTTTGCTCCCACAACGGGGGCGGGGGCTCGGGATGCAGCGTCGCTGTATCGGGAGCCATCTCAGGTCGCTCGGGATATAGCCGCGCTGTATCGCGAGGCATCTCAGGTCGCTCGGGATACAGCGCCGCTGTATCGGGAGCCATCTCAGGTCGCTCGGGATACAGCCGCGCTGTATCGCGAGGCATCTCAGGTCGCTCGGGATACACCGCCGCTGTGTCGGGAGCCATCTCAGGTCGCTCCGGATACAGCGCCGCTGTATCGCGAGGCATCTCATGTCGCTCGAGATGCAGCCGCATCGAATTGCGGTACGGGGTGGAGCCCTCCGTGGCCCACCAGGTCCAATCCAAGTGTTCCAGTGTTGGAGCGAGATGCCCCACCGGTGGGGCATGTTATACGAACCATACCTAACCCCACGAACAGTGGAAAAACCGACAGTCGCGCGCGCGTCGCGTGGAATCCGCGCGCGTCGTGGCGGGCTCGACTTACTTGGTCGCCCTGCGAGGGCCATTTCATCGGCCTCTCCGGGAGGCGACTCGAACCCCACGCTCGCGGATGGCCTGTAGGAAAACCCGACACCCACCCGAGCGACCGTCGATCTCCGATCTGGCACGACCGCTGCATCTTGCATTCGCGTCGTCAAGGGATGACGAGGTCGACGAACGGAGGCCATCGGATTCATCCGAACCCATGCGGGGCCGAAGGGGGCCCGAGCGCATGATTCGCCTCGCCCGCAAGCCGACCTCGCGCCCAAGGCGACGACGGGGCCAACCTCGGGGGCGACCCCGAGGACGGCGCAGAGGCGATTTCGGCGGCATGCGCTGCCGCGCCTCACGGCCCCGCTGTCCTGCCGCGGCGCCCGCGGCGGGAGAGTCGATTGGAGATGACTACCATGAGTGGAATGAAGCGGGTCTACCGCCCGTCGGTCATGTTCGAGGTGCTCGTCGCCATGTTGGAGACGGTGCTGACCGATCTGGGCATCCAGTTCGGAGACATCTCGGCGGAGGGGATGCACTCCCTGCTCGAGACGCAGCGGACGGAGTCCGCCGCGGACAAGGCCTCCTACGGGCGCCACGTCACGTCGCACGAGGCGTTCGTCCGGAGGCAGGCACAGCGGTGGGCGAAGTTCATGGAGGCGATCGAAACGCTCCGTGGACGCTACCGGAACGACCCGGCGGTCGCGCGGCGGCTCGCCGAGATCAAGCGCAACGTCCGGCATCTGGCAAAGAAGGAGGAGGCCGCGTCCGCGACGCGCGTCATCCGCCCCAAGTCCGAGGTCGCGTAGTCCACACCTCGCCCGCCGCGGCGCCCCTCCGCCGCGGCGGGCGGTTCCCTCGCCATGCGAGTCCTCGCGAGAGTCCGTAGCTGTCCAAAGGCTTTACACGAAGCCGGCCGCGGGATTGACAAGACCCGCGCCGTTCGGCTACCGGGCACGCACAACCCCCGCGCCGACAGGGACTCGCAAGGGGCGCCGGCAGCGCGCACCGTGGTACGGGAATTGCGCTGGTCTCGCCCATGCTTGCGGTGCTACCATCCCAAAGGGCTACTGGCGGAGCCAGCTTGCTGGCTGGCAGAGCCAACTCGCCGGCCACCTCCACCGCGATGCTTCAACTCCGCGTCGAAGACAACGGAACGTCGTGCACGGTTCCGCTCGATCGGGACCTCGTGGTCCTCGGGCGGTCCAAGAAGTGCACCGTCCGGCTCTCTGACCCGAAGATCTCCTCCCGGCACTGCCAGGTCTTCCAGATCGACGGGACGTGGTACCTCCAGGACCTCCGCAGCCGGAACAAGACCTTCCTGAACGACAAGCCCCTGGAGGGGCGCACACCGATCGCGAACGGCGACCGCATCGCCGTCGGGACCATCCGCATCGTCGTGGGCGCCTCGGAGGCCCCTCCCGCGGAGGTCATCGTCCTGGCGTGGAGCGGCGAGGTCGCACCGCCCGAGGGGAGGGACGCGATCGAGGGGTGCGGCGACCCGCCCGTCCAACCGCAGCTCCGAGTGCTCCGCTGGGCGTGGCGCCTGGCCCTGCCCGTGTGGGTGCTGTCGCTCGGCGTCCACACAGGGCTCTTCGGCCTCTTCACGCTGGTCTACGTCGGCGTGCAAGCCGTGCGCCCCAAGACCCCGGTCTCCATCACGCTCGGGCCCCTCACGCGCGACCGGGAGCCCGATCCGGTCACGCTCCTGAACCCTCCCGCCGAATCCCGGGTCGCCGACCCTGGGGCGCGGACCGAGGACCCGCTGGACCTTGCAGCGGACCCCATGCCGGACCTCCTTGCGACGCCGCTCGCGCCCTCGCGCGACACGATCGGGATCGGAGGGGCCTTCTCGGCGCGCCGCGTCGGCCGCTCGGCGAAGGACGGGAGCGGCGCCGGGGTGGACTCCGAGGTGATCTCGGGCGCGCTCGGCTGGCTCTCGCGGCACCAGCGCGCGGACGGGAGCTGGTCGTGCGCCGAGTTCGCGAACGCCTGCCCGGACGCGAAGTGCGGCGGCGGGGGAGAGGCGTGCTACGACGTGGGCGTGACGGCCCTCGCGGTCCTGGCCTTCGAGGGCGCGGGGTACAGCCATATGTCGGACGGGTACGGCGAGAACGTCCAGCGCGGCCTGAAGTGGCTGGCGTCGCTCCAGGACGCGGAGGGGTGCATCGGCGGGCGCGACAAGAAGTACCTCTACGCGCACGCGATCGCGACGCTCGCGGTGATCCAGGACTTCCACATGACGAAGAGCCCGATGCTCAGGCAAGTCGCGCAGCGGGCCGTGAGGTTCGTCATCGAGACGCAGACGATGGGGGCGGGATGGCGGTACATCCCCGAGCGCAAGCAGAGCGACACCTCGGTGACGACGTGGATGGCGCTCTGCCTCGCGGCGGCGCGCAGGGAGGGGATCGAGGTCCCCGAGACGGCGTGGGCGGGGATCCGGATCTGGCTCCTCAAGAAGACCCATGCGGGCACGGGTCGCGTCGGGTACCGGGAGCGCGACGACCGCGGGGCGCGCCTGGCGGACGGCGTCGAGAAGTTCCCCCCGCAGGAGGCGATGGCGGCGTGCGGGCTCCTCTGCCGCCTCGCGGCGGGGAGGAAGACGGGAGACATCGACGTCACGAAGAAGGTCGCGGAGCGGCTGCGCGCGTGCCCTCCGACCTGGGACGACGCGGGGACCCGGATCGACCAGTACTACTGGTTCTTCGGCACGCTCGCGGCGACCTCGGCGGACCTCGGCGTGCGCGAGGTCTGGGACCCGGCGCTCAAGCGCACGCTCGCGGGGAGGCAGACCAAGGAGGGGTGCGGGCGGGGGAGCTGGGAGCCCGTGGACCCCTGGGGCCGCGTCGGCGGCCGCGTCTACTCGACGGCGATGGGCGCCCTCGCGCTGGAGTTGCTGGTGAAGGGCTCTCTGGAGGGGATCCGCCCATGAGGACGGCCGCGCTGGTCCTGGCCCTCGCATCGACGCTTCTCGGACAGGTCAAGCAGTCGGAGGTCGACGCGGCGATCGACAAGGGGGCGGAGTATCTGAAGGACAAGACCGACGGCCAGCGCGGACGGGGCAACACGACGGAGCTCGTGGCCCTCACGCTCGCGCACGCGGGGGTCTCCGCGGACGAGGCCCCGCTCAAGGAGCTCCTGGAGCGGATCCTGCAGTTCCGGCTCTCCTCGACCTACAACACCGCGATCCAGACCGTCCTCCTGTCGTACGTCAACCCGAAGAAGTACCGCGCGCGGATCGCGGAGTGCGGTCAGTGGCTCGTCGACGCCCAGTGCGGGAACGGGCAGTGGACGTATGGCGGCGACACCCCTCAGGAGCCCGAGCGGACCGTGGTGTCCGGAGACGCCGAGTCGGGCTACAAGTTGCGGGATCGGCGGGGCGACGGCGTGTCGCCAAGCGGGGACAACTCGAACGCCCAGTTCGGCGTCCTGGGCCTCTGGGCGGCCATGGTCGCGGGGGTGAAGGTCCCCGAGTCGTCGTTCAAGCTGGCCGAGCGGTGGTGGAAGGGCCAGCAGGGGACGGACGGCGGGTGGGGATACGGCGCGAGGGACCTCTCGTACGGCAGCATGACCTGCGCGGGGGTGGCGGCGATGTCGATCTGCGCGCGCGGACTCGAAGACCCCGACCGGAATCGCGGACAGGAGGTCGCAGGCCTCCGCTGGCTTGGCGGAAACTTCACGGTGAAGACCAATCCCAAGGGCGGCTCGTGGCATTACTACTACTTGTATTCCCTCGAGCGGGCGGGGACCATCACGGGCCAGAGGACGATGGGCGGGCACGACTGGTACCAGGAAGGGGCCCGCTTCCTCGTGGACGCACAGGCGAACGACGGGAGCTGGACGAGCGAGGACCCGATCAGCGACACCTGCTTCGCGATCCTCTTCCTGAAGCGCGCCACGTCGTCCCTGGTCACGGGGGCCCCGCAGGATCGGGCCTCGGTGACGCCCGACGACCCCGCCACGGAGCCGGCCGTTCCGGACGAGCCTGCCAAGGACGAGAAGAAGTGAGAGCTCTCGCCGCGGTCCTCCTCGCCAGCATCGCCGTCCTCCTCTCCTCCTGCTCGAAAGAGCCTCCCGCCGTGCGACCACGCGAGGTGGTCGTCTACGTCGCGCTCGACGACGTGTTCGCGCGACCGCTCCTCGAGGAGTACGAGCGCTCGACGGGGGTCAAGGTGAAGGCGGTCTTCGACCAGGAGACGGCCAAGTCGACGGTCCTCTCGACGCGCCTGCGCGAGGAGAAGGAGCGCCCGCAGGCTGACGTCTGGTGGAACAACGAGCCGGTCCTCGCGAGGCTCCTGAAGGAGGAGGGCCTCCTCGAGGCGTACGAGAGCCCCTCCGCGAAGGACTTCCCCGCCGAATTCGTGGATGCAGACCATCGGTTCGTGTCGTTCGCCGCGCGGGCGCGCGTGATCGTCGCGAACACGCAGCTCGTCGCGGAGGCGGACACGCCGAAGTCGATCTGGGACCTCACGAACCCCCGCTGGAAGGGGAGGGTGGGCATCGCGAAGCCGATCTTCGGGACGACGCTGACGCACAGCGCCTGCCTCTTCGAGGCGCTCGGCGAGGAGAAGGCGAAGGAGTGGTTCCGCGCGCTGAAGGCGAACGACGTGCGGATCCTGCCTGGGAACGGCGCGGTGCGCGACCAGGTGGCGGCGGGGGAGCTTGCGGTCGGGCTGACCGATACGGACGACGCGAACGGCGCGGTTGCCGACGGAAAGCCCGTGCGCGTGGTCTACCCCGACGCGGACGGCATCGGGACGCTGGTGATGCCGAACACGATCGCGCTGGTGAAGGGCGCCCCGAACGCGGCGGAGGGGAAGGCGTTCATCGACTGGGTCCTGCGCCCCGAGATCGAGGCGCGCCTGGCGGACAGCCGCTCGGCGCAGATGCCCGTGCGGCCCTCGGTGAAGGTCTCCCACGGCTTCGTCGGCCTCTCCTCGATCAAGCCCATGCCCGTCGACTTCGCGAAGGCCGCCTCGCGCCTCCCCGAGGTGTTCAAGTTCCTCCAAGACGAGATCCTCCCATAGCCGCCTCAAGACTTGCTCCGACCGCTGGCACCCTCCTCGGGATGCTCCTCGTGACGACTGCGGCGTGGGCGCAGGCGCCCCTGTTCACCGAGCGCGAGGCACGGGAGGCCGGCATGACTGCGCTCCGAGAACTGCGGTTCGACGACGCGATCGCGGCCTACGCGCAGAGCGACAAGGCATACCCGGGGATCCACTTCGATCATTCGCGCGACGACCGGCGCTCGACGCTTCTGCGCACTGCCATCATAGGGCGCATCCAGGAGCTGGACACCCAGGGCGCTGGCCCCGAGGAGAAGCTGCCGTACTGGCAGTTCTACGCGGACCACTACCCGTTCTTCTCCGTGAGGCCGTGGGCAGACGACTCCGCCCAGGAGACGGAGTTCGAGGGGTGCTTCATCGCCGCAGCAGTGGAACGATGCCGCCAGGCGGATCCGGGAGGGACCTCACCGGCGAGTCGAGTATGTGAGCGCGTTGCCGGTCTATGCGCGTCGGGCGACGTCGATGCGCTCGTCGCATGTCTCGAGGGCGACTGGCCGGACCGGCACGACGACCTTGATCTCTGCGCGGCTCGCATGTCGAGGGTCATGCAGGAGCGCGCCGATGCGGACCGTCAGGGTACGCGAGCGTGGATGGGTCGAAGCGCCGGTTGGAGGGCCTACCTCGATCGACTTCGCGGTTCGGCCTTTCTGGGCGCGGCTGCCTCCGAGTGGGGTGACCCGTGGGAGGCCCTGGAGGTGGCAACCGACCCGCGAGCGAAAAGGCGATGCCGCCTCGGCCTGCTCGGCCACCTCATGGGGCGGGACCTTGCAGAGAACCTGGTCGCTCTCGCGGCCGAGTCCGGCCCGTGGATGACGGAGGCCCTGGGCTGGGCGTGGGCAGTCTCGCACCTTGCCATCGGCCAACACGCCGGGAACCGCGAAGAGGCCGTTGCAATGCTCGCCCGGATGGCAGAACGCTATCCGGGTCAGATGGAACTGGGACTGGCGCGCTTCGCCACTTACTCCTGGGTATCCGGGGACGACACGGAAGGCTCCAACGACCCGACGATCGGGCAGTACCTCAAAGCCTGGGAGGCGATCGACCCCGACGACCCGTACCTGGCTTGGGCCCGTTTCGAGGACATCTGGACTCGGTGGTACAGGCCTCCCGAGCGCCCCCTGGACGCTCGCGATCGGGAGCTCCTCGAGAAGCAGGTCGAGAAGTACCGGACCGAGGCGCTGGGTGTGCTGGCCAAGGTCGTGCTCGCCGAGGATGCGATCTGCGCCGGAAACGGCGAGCTCGCGCTCAAGCGATTCGAGGAGGTTGCCGCCTTCGATACCGGGGCGGTGCGAATGCACGGCATGCGGAATGCGGACCAGGCGGTCGTGCGAGCCTCGGAGCGGCTGATCCGGTACTTCCAGATTCGGGACGTCTCGCGGACGTTCGACCTCCTCGCGGTGAGAGCGGGAAGAGTGGGGGAGCGAATGCCGCTGACGTACAAGGTGGAGTGCGCGACCGGGGGGACCCCTCCGTCCTACGAAGACTCGCTTCCCCGATATGCTCGCCGGTGGACTCGACCTGAGCACGTCTCCCAGGCTCTGGACGAATTCCAGAAGGCAATTTGGGAGGAGGAGCCGTGGCACATGATGTGGGCCGTGTCGCACTTCGTCGAGGCGTGTCTCAGAGCCGGTGCGACAGACCGAATCGAGGAGGTCCTCGGACGGTTCGAGACGAGCACCATCGAGGGGGTCGCCCCAAGCGTCGTGGATGACCTCCGTCAGCTTCTTGCGGACCGGGCCATGCTGACCCGGGAGGGCCCCTCCGCGGCCGTTGGTCTGCTCGGAGGGTCACTCGGCGAGGACTTCGACCCGGGGCGCTTCTTCCTGGAGCAGGGCCCGCTGCGTCCGCGGGGGATCCTCGCCATCCTGCAGTCCATGCCCGGGGTCGATGCGGCGCTCGGCGAGCACCGCAGCCACCCGGCCACGGCGGTGACCGTCCTCCTGGCGAGCGCGGGGGAAACCGAGGAGTCGATCGAGTATCTCATCGACGTCTGCATCGGTTCGCGCCCCGATCACCCGGGCGAGATTGGCGCCCTGGCCGAGGACGCCCTCGTCGCGCGTCGCGAGTCGGGTGCTCGCGCATTGCTCAGACGGTGCGCCAGGAGCCCGGCCGACGATCACTCGCTTGAGAGGGCGGACCTGGCCCGCTTCGACGTGGTGATCGTGCAGCGGGCCTGCCTGCTTGTGAGGGACGAAGAGGAACTCACGCTCCCAACCTGGGTGCAGGAGGAGTACCTGAACCTCGGCCGTTCGAATCCCTGGTTCGGCTTCGCACTTGAAGAGAGGCGATAGAGCGGCTGCTCCCCGAGGCGTTCCGCTCCCTTGAGGACGAGATCCTCCGGTAGGCTGGAATGAGGCCTCGCGCCAGTCGCTACACGACATGCTCGGTGCGGTCGATTTCGAGGAGGACGCGGAGCACAGGCTTGCCGGCCTTCTTTCCGGCTCGGAAGAAGGCGCGCAGCCCCTCGCAGTAGATCCAGCCATCAGCGTCAGGCTGGACGACGGAGTACCTCTTCCGGACGAGGCGCAGAACCTCTGGGACACGAGTGTCCCGGTCGACGATGAGGAGCTCGCGAACGCCGACCCTCTCGTAGAACGAGATCTTCTCGTCCGTCTCGTCTCCCGGCGAGCGGACCTCGAGCACGACGTCCGGCGGCTCGTCAAAATAGCCGTTCGACTTGGGGATGATGGACTTGCGGGTCGCGCTCACGAAGACCCACTCCGGGATCCGGTAGTCCTCGGTGGCGCACTTCGGATCGCGAACTCCCTGAATCGTGTGGATGCTGCCGAGCCGGTTCTGTCGCGAGTACGTCTTCAGCAGGAAACACAACTCATCCACAACGTCCTGGTGCTCCCCGCTTGGTGGCGGCGGCATGTGATAAACCCCCTCCCACACCTCGTCGTGACGGTCGAGGCCCTTGCGACGCCGCTCGTCGATCACCGACTGCGGCACGTCCAGCATGACGACCTTCATGCAGGCAATCATAGCGGCCAGCCGGCGCGCCTGCAATCGGAGCGTGCGAGAGAACAGAGGGTCGTGGGAGGGTGCACATGCTCCCCTTCGGCTCCATGGTCCAGGGACGGGCCATGCGCGGGGCGGCTTGCAATCGACATCACGCCCGCGTAGCATCCGCGGCCGTCGGAGGACCCAGCCGATGTCGTCCCTCTCCCTTAGAGGCGTAAGCAAGCGCTTCGGCCGCGTGAGCGCCCTCGACGGGTTCAACCTCGAGGCACGCGAGGGGGAGATCCTCGCCCTCCTCGGGCCCTCGGGGAGCGGGAAGACCACGGCGTTGCGCGTGCTCGCTGGCCTGGAGCGCCCCGACGAGGGAGAGGCGCGGATCGGGGACCGCCTCGTCGCCGGCCCGGGCCTCCACGTGCCCCCCGAGGACCGCGGGCTCGGGATGGTCTTCCAGGGCCTCGCCCTGTGGCCCCACATGACGGCGCGAGGGCACCTCGAGTTCTGCCTGCGCGGCCGTGGCGTGCCGCGGGGCGAGTGGGACGCGCGGGTCCGCGAGGCCTTCGCGCGGGCTCGGCTCGACGCGCCCGAGACGCGCTACCCGCACGAGCTTTCCGGCGGCCAGGCCCAGCGCCTCGCCATCGCGCGCGCCATCGTCACCGGGCCGCACGTGGTCCTCCTCGACGAGCCGCTCGCCAACCTCGACGCGCCGCTCAAGGAGGAGCTGATCACCGAGCTCCGCGACCTCCGCCGCTCGCTCGGAGCCACATTCCTCCACGTCACGCACGACCAGCGCGAGGCCCTCTCCATCGCCGACCGCGTCGCCGTGGTTCGCGACGGGCGAGTCGAGCAGGTCGGCCCGCCCGACGAGGTCTACGACCGCCCGAGGACCGCCTTCGTCGCGCAGTTCGTGGGGCAGGGGACCTTGCTCTCCGCCCGCGTCGAAGGCGGCCACGCCGTGACGTGCCTGGGCCCCGTGGACGTGGGCCCCCTCGACGGCTCGTCCGAGCTCCTCGTCGCCGTCCGCCCCGAGCAGGTCGTCGAGGACCCCTCAGGAGTGGTCGCCACCGTCGAGGACGGCGTGTATCATGGCGGCCAGTGGACGTGGCGGCTCTCGGCCGCGGGGACCTCGGTCCTCATGCGGTCGAAGGAGCCCCCGAATCGCGGCGCCCAGGTGCGCGTCCTCGCGCGGAAGGGCGTCGCGTTCCCAAGGGAGGATTGACCCCGATGGCCGACGGCGAACGAGCGGCTCCAATCGCCTCGGCGCCACGCTCAGACTGGTCGAGGTGAAATGGAACAGACCCATCTAGGTTGGATCGCCAACTTCATCTGGGGCATCGCGGACGACGTTCTTCGCGACCTCTACGTTCGCGGCAAGTACCGCGATGTGATCCTCCCCGTGACCGTCCTTCGGCGGCTCGACGCGGTGCTCGAGCCGACCAAGGCGGCCGTTCTCGATCTGAAGGCCTCGCTGGACAAGGCGAAGATCGTCCACCAGGACCAGGCGCTGCGCCAGGCGTCCGGACAGGCATTCTACAACACCTCGAAGTTCACGCTTCGCGACCTGAAGGCCCGTGCCAGTCAGCAGCAGCTCAAGGCTGACTTCGAGGCCTACCTCGATGGCTTTTCCCCGAACGTGCAGGACATCCTCGAGAAGTTCGAGTTCCGCAACCAGATCCCCCGGCTCTCCAAGGCCGACGCGCTCGGCACGCTCATCGAGAAGTTCCTGTCGCCCGAGATCAACCTCAGCCCGAACTCCGTACTCCACGGCGATGGGTCCACGAAGCGCCCCGGCCTCGACAATCACGGGATGGGGACGATCTTCGAGGAACTGGTCCGTCGCTTCAATGAGGAGAACAACGAGGAAGCCGGCGAGCACTGGACGCCGCGGGATGCCGTCAAGCTGATGGCGAACCTCCTGTTCCTGCCGATAGCCGCGCAGATCGAATCTGGGACGTACCTTCTGTACGATGGCGCATGCGGCACAGGTGGGATGCTGACCGTCGGCGAGACCACGCTTCGGCAGGTGGCCCGCGAGCACGGCAAGGAGGTTGCGACCCATCTCTACGGGCAGGAGATCAACTCGGAGACCTACGCGATCGCCAAGGCGGACCTTCTGCTGAAGGGGGAGGGCGAGGCGGCGGACAACATCGTGGGAGGCCCGGAGCACTCGACGCTCTCGAATGACGCCTTTCCTTCGCGCGAGTTCGACTTCATGCTCTCCAACCCGCCATACGGGAAGAGTTGGAAGAGCGACCTGGAGAGGATGGGCGGAAAGGACGGCATCAAGGACCCGCGGTTCCTGATCGAGCACGCGGGCGACGCCGAGTACTCGCTCGTGACCCGATCAAGCGATGGCCAGCTTCTCTTCCTGGCCAACATGCTGTCGAAGATGAAGCGCGCCACCAGGCTCGGCAGCCGCATTGCGGAGGTCCACAACGGAAGCTCGCTCTTTACCGGCGACGCGGGCCAGGGGGAGAGCAACATCCGTCGTTGGATCATCGAGAACGACTGGCTGGAGGCCATAGTCGCCCTGCCGCTGAACATGTTCTACAACACGGGCATCGCCACCTACGTATGGGTGCTTACCAACCGGAAGCCCGAGCGCCGTCGTGGAAAGGTGCAGCTCATCGACGCGACGCTGTGGTGCAAGCCGCTACGGAAAAACCTCGGAGCGAAGAACTGCGAGCTCTCGGAGGAGGACATCCAGGGGATCTGCAGTACCTTCCTCGCATTCCAGGAGACTGAGCAGTCGCGGGTTTTCCCGAACGCCGCGTTCGGGTACTGGAAGGTGCCCGTAGAGCGGCCTCTGAGGCTCAAGGGCGTCGATCCGACCCGAGTCTATGCACCGAAGGAGATCAAGTCGCTCAAGGAGACCTCCGAACGCGACGTGGCGTCGTCCCCGCTCACCAGGAAGATCCACAGGCACGGGAAGGCGCAGCCGGATCCACTTCACGGGGTATTCGAGGCGGTCATCGACGGCAAGCGATGCTGCGTGGAGTACGAGCCCGACAGCGACCTGCGCGACTCGGAGCAGGTGCCCCTCCTGGAGAGGGGGGGGATCGACGCATTCCTCCGGCGCGAGGTGCTTCCGTATGCGGCGGACGCGTGGTACGACCCCACCTCCGTGAAGATCGGGTACGAGATCAGCTTCACCCGCTACTTCTACAAGCCGCAGCCCCTCCGTCCCCTCGAGGCGATCCGCGCCGACATCATCGCGCTCCAGAAGGAAACGGCAGGGCTGCTGGACGAGATCATCGGGGGAGGTGCCTAGTCAATGTCCACCGAATGCTACTCTGTCACGCAACACCCCATCGGCACCCTTCTTACGTGGATCAGCTCCGGCGAAATCGCCATTCCCGAGATCCAGCGCCCGTTCGTGTGGGAGCCGATCAAGGTCCGCAATCTGCTGGATTCGCTGTACCGCGGGTATCCGGTGGGCTACCTGATCGCCTGGCGCAACCCGACCGTCAGGCTCAAGGACGGGACACCCTCGGCCGGAAAGCGGATCCTCATCGACGGACAGCAGCGCGCAACGGCCCTCATGGCGGCGCTCCTGGGTCACGAGGTGCTCACTAAGGATTACGATACGGTCCGAATCCGCATCGCATTCCATCCGGTGGAGGAGAAGTTCGAGGTCTCGAACCCGGCCATCCAAAAGGACGCCTCCTGGATCTCGGACGTCGCTGGTCTGTTCGCGCCCGACGCGAAGTTTCTCCAGGTCACACGCGCCTACGCCGCCGCCAATCCTGGAGTCGACGAGGACGCGATTTTTGGCAAGTTGGAGAAGCTCCGGAAGATCAGCAACAACCACGTCGGGGTCATCGAGCTGGACAAGGACCTCGACATCCCGACGGTCACCGAGATCTTCATGCGCGTCAACTCCGCCGGCGCGGAGCTCTCGCAGGCCGACTTCGCGATGTCCAAGATCGCCGCCAACGAGACCTACGGCGGCAACATGCTGCGCAAGGCGATCGACTACTTCTGTCACCTCGCGGTCGCACCCGAGTTCCTGGGGCGCATCGAGAAGGGCGACAAGGCATTCGCGCAGTCCGAGTTCTTTCCGGCGATGCGCTGGTTGAAGGACGTCAACGACGACCTGTACGACCCCACCTACACCGACATGCTCCGCGTCGCTTTCACGTCCGAGTTCCGACGCGGGAAGCTCCAGGACCTCGTCGCGCTGCTCTCGGGGCGCAACTTCGAGACGAAGCAGTACGAGGATGCAATCGCGGAGCAGTCCTTCGGCCACCTGAAGCGCGGGATTCTCGCCTTCATGAACCAGACGCACTTCGAGCGGCTGACGATGATCCTGCGCTCAGCGGGTTTTGTGACGAGCGACTTGATCGGCGGCCGGAACGCCGTGAATTTCGCCTACATCCTCTACCTCCGTGGTCGCGCGGAGGGCGTGCCGTCGGCCGACCTCGAGCGCATCGTGCGGCGCTGGTACGCGATGTCCATCCTGAGCGGGCGCTACACGGGGAGCCCCGAAACCGCCTTCGACCTCGATATCCGCCAGGTCGAGGCGCGGGGTCTCGCTGCGTACGCCGCGACCGTGATCGACGCCGAGCTGCCCGAGAGCTTCTGGACCGGGATGCTGCCGCAGTTGATGGACACCTCCTCCGCGCAGAGCCCGTACTTCCTCGCGTACAAGGCTGCGCAGGCGAAGCTCGGGGACAAGGGCTTCCTGTCACGAGACATCACGGTCCTCGACCTGCTGATGAACCGCAGCGACGTTCACCACGTCTATCCGCGGAACTACCTCAAGAAGCAGGGGCTCTCGCGCGGCCAGTACAACCAGATCGCGAACTTTGTGCTGGCCCAGAGCGAGATCAACATCGCCATCGGCGACCGACCGCCCGAGCAGTACTTCAAAGAGCTGGCGGAGCAGTGCGCAGGCGGCAAAAGGCGCTACGGCGGCATCACCGACCGGGAGGAGCTCCGGGCCAACCTGCGCGTGAGCTGCGTGCCCGAGTCGATGCTCGACGGGGTCATTCCCGGCTTCGACGACTTCCTCGAAGAGCGCCGCAAGCTCATGGCGCAGAAGATCAAGACCTGGTTCGAGGCGCTGTAGAGATGATTGGCGACCTGAAGCCGTACCCGGCGTACAGGGATTCTGGCGTCAAGTGGCTGGGAGGGCTGCCCATCCAGTGGTCCCTCCCGCGCATGAAGACGATAGTCCACGAGCGGTGCGAGAAGGGATTCCCCAACGAGCCGCTGCTCGCCGCTACGCAGACGAAGGGCGTAGTCCGCAAAAACCAATATGAGAACCGGACGGTCCTGGCGCTAAAGGACTTGCACCTCCTGAAGAGAGTGCACACTGGCGACTTTGTGATCAGTCTCCGTTCTTTCCAGGGGGGAATTGAGTACGCCAGAGAAGTCGGGATCATCAGCCCGTCCTACACCGTCCTCGCCGCACGGGACCAGAGAATGCACGGGTTCCTCGCGTGTCTATTCAAATCCCGGCCATTCGTCGACCATTTGTCGCTATACGTGACTGGCATCCGACAAGGCCAGACTGTCGACTACGAAGCGCTCAGCCGGTCGCAGCTACCCATGCCCCCCCTTGCAGAACATGCCGCAATCGTCCGTTTCCTCGATCACGTGGACCGTCGCATCCGTCGCTACATCTCCGCCAAGAAGAAGCTGATCGCGCTGTTGAACGAGCAGAAGCAGGCGATAATCCACCGCGCCGTGACTCGCGGCATCGACCCCAAGGTCCGCATGAAGCCGTCGGGCGTGGAGTGGCTCGGGAACGTGCCTGAGCATTGGAATGTGAAGCCCGCGAAGTGGTACTACCGAGAGGTAAACGAGCGATCCTCCACAGGCGCCGAGGAGTTGCTCTCCGTGTCCCACATTACCGGAGTGACACCCCGATCCCAGAAGAGAATCACAATGTTCATGGCCGAGTCCTATGTCGGCCACAAGCTCTGCGGAGCGGGGGACCTGGTCATCAACACGATGTGGGCATGGATGGCAGCGCTTGGCGTCTCCAGACAGACGGGGATCGTAAGTCCTGCCTACGCCGTCTATCGCCCGACGGCGTTCACGGCCTTCCTCCCGCAGTTCATCGATTACCTACTGCGGACGAGGGGATTTGTCGCGGAGTACGTGTGCCGCTCGACCGGCATTCAATCCTCGCGCCTACGCCTGTATCCCGAGCATTTCCTTTGCATTCCCCTAATTTGCCCGCCGGCCGCGGAACAGCAGCGCATCTTGGATGCGGTGGGAAGCGACACCCGCGAACTGGAGAGGGGGATTCAGATCGCTCTACGTGAGATCGACCTCCTCCGCGAGTATCGCAGGCGTCTAATCGCCGACGTGGTCACTGGCAAGCTCGACGTGCGGGAGGCGGCGGCCCACCTGCCCGAGGAGCCCGTCGAACGCGAGCCGATTGAGGAGACCGAGCCCCTGGCGGGAGGCGAGGAGATCACCGACGAACCGGAAGAGGAACCCGTCTCCGAGGAGGCCGAGGCATGACCGCCGATCGGCCCGCCGAACACTTGGTGAGCCTCGTGCGCGAGCTCTGCAAGCTGCCGCAGGAGACCGAGTGGGCCGAGTTCAAGGTGAACGACGCCGAGCCGCAGCAAATCGGCGAGTACATCTCGGCGCTGGCCAACTCCGCCGCCCTCGCGGGGAAGGCCTTCGCCTACATGGTTTGGGGCGTGCGCGACGTGGACCACGCCATCGTCGGCACGAACTTCGTGCCGCGGGCGAGGAAGGTAGGCAACGAGGAGCTGGAAAGCTGGCTGCTCCGCCTCCTGGCGCCCAGGATCAACTTTCGCTTCTTCGAGCTGGCCGTCGACGGCGAGCCCGTGGTCCTGCTCGAGATCGGACGCGCCTTTCGTCACCCCGTGCGGTTCCACGGGGTGGAGTACGTCCGCGTCGGCTCCTATAAGAAGAACCTGAAGGACTTCCCTGAAAAGGAGCGCGCCCTGTGGAGGATCTTCGAACAGACGCCCTTCGAAGACGGAGTCGCGATTGAGCGTGTCCAAGATGACGAGGTGCTCCGCCTGCTCGACTACCCCGCGTACTTCGACCTGCTCGAGCGGCCTCTGCCCGAGGACCGCGGCCGCATCCTGGAGGCCCTGGCGGAGGACGGACTGATCCGCGCGGCCGAGTCGGGGGGATGGAACGTCTCCAACCTGGGGGCGATCCTCTTCGCCAGGCGTTTGGACGAGCTCCACTCGCTCGCGCGCAAGGCCATGCGCGTGATCCAGTACCGCGGCACGAGCCGCGTCCAGACGATCAAGGAGCAGGTCGGAGTCCGGGGGTACGCGAACGGATTCGAGGGGCTCATCGCGTACATCAATGGACTCCTGCCCTCCAACGAGGTCATCGAGCAGGCCCTGCGCAAGACGGTGCCCGTGTTCCCCGAGCTGGCAGTTCGCGAGCTGGTGGCCAACGCTCTGATCCATCAGGACTTCTTCCTCACGGGTGTCGGCCCCATGGTCGAGATCTTCGAGGACCGCATCGAGATCACGAACCCCGGCGCCCCCTTGGTGGATCCCCAGCGCTTCGTAGACACGCCGCCGAAGTCGCGCAACGAGGCCCTCGCCTCTCTCATGCGGCGCATCGGGATCTGCGAGGAGCGCGGAAGCGGCTGGGACAAGGTGGTCTTCCAGACCGAGTTCTACCAGCTTCCGGCGCCCCTGGCGGAGGCGACCGAGGACCACACGCGTGTCGTCCTCTTCGCCCCGCGCCCCCTCTCCAAGATGGGCAAGGCGGACCGCGTGCGCGCCGTCTACCTGCACGCATGCCTGCGCTACGTGAGCAGGGAGCACCTGACAAACACGTCGGTGAGGGCGCGGTTCGGAATCGAGAACCGGAACATCGCGACCGCCTCCCGACTGATCCGCGAGGCCGTCAAGGCGGGGGCGATCGCCCCCTACGACCCCGATGCGGCTCCGAAGCTCATGCGATACGTCCCCGTTTGGGCCGTCCCTCAGCGGACGGAGGCAACTTGACGAGTTCGCTAGCTAGCGGAGCGATTGCGATGGCATACGTCCGCTAACCATTGTCCGCATTGGGATTATGCGATCGCGTCCCACTTGATGGGTACTTGATGGAAGAAGGGGAATGGCCACCGACACCAGCGAGAGAGGCCTCGAGCTGCTGATCGTCCGCGGTATGACGGGGCGGACCGATGTGCTCACGCCCGCCCACCAGGCGACGGAGACGTCCGCCCCGGTCGCCGGAGGCACGGGATGGCTTCTAGGCGATCCGACGCACTACGATCGCGAGTACGCGGTCGACCTCGTTCAGCTCCGCGGCTTTCTCCGGGCCACGCAGGAGCCGCTCGTCGACGCGCTCTCCCTCGACGTCGATGGACCGAGCCGGCGCAAGTTCCTGTCGCGGCTCCAGGGAGAGATCAGCAAGCGCGGGGTGATCGACGTGCTGCGGGACGGCGTGAAGGACGGCCCCCACCACGTCGACCTCTTCTACGGCACGCCATCTGTCGGCAATGCCGCGGCTGAGGAGCGGTACGCGCTGAATCGCTTCAGCGTGACCCGACAGCTCCGCTACAGCCGCGACGAGACCCAGCTCGCCCTCGACCTGGGGCTCTTCGTCAACGGCCTCCCGATCGCCACCTTCGAGCTCAAGAACAGCCTCACGAAGCAGACGGTCGAGGACGCCATCGAGCAATACCGCCGCGACCGCGACCCCCGGGAGAGGCTCTTCGAGTTCGGCCGCTGCATCGCGCACTTCGCCGTGGACGACCACGAGGTGCGCTTCTGCACGCATCTCAAGGGCAAGGCGTCCTGGTTCCTGCCGTTCAACCAGGGCTGGAACGACGGGGCCGGCAACCCTCCCAACCCCGACGGCCTCAAGACCGACTACCTCTGGAAGCGCACGCTCACCCGCGAGGGGCTGACGGACATCCTCGAGAACTACGCGCAGATCGTCGAGACGAAGGACGAGAGGACGGGCAAGAAGAAGGCGGCGCAGGTCTGGCCTCGTTACCACCAGCTCGACGTCGTGCGAAAGCTGCTCGCTGACGCCGGACAGCAGGGAGAGGGGAGGCGCTACCTCATCCAGCACTCCGCGGGGAGCGGCAAGTCCAACTCCATCGCCTGGCTCGCCCACCAGCTCATCGGTCTGCGCAGGGCGGATGCGGCAGTATTCGACTCGATCGTGGTCGTCACCGACCGCAGGATCCTCGACCAGCAGATTCGGGACACGATCAAACAGTTCGCCCAGGTCCGGGCGACGGTGGGCCACGCGGAGAACTCCGACGACCTGCGCAGATTCATGTCGGAGGGGAAGAAGGTCATCATCTCCACGGTGCAGAAGTTCCCGTTCATCCTCGACGAGATCGGCAACGTACAGCGCGGACGACGCTACGCCATCGTCATTGACGAGGCGCACTCGAGCCAGGGAGGGAGGACGTCGGCCGCTCTCTCCATGGCGCTGTCGAAGGAGGGGGCCGAGGACGACGAGGAGACCGTCGAGGACGCGATCAATCGCCTCATGGAGTCGCGGAAGCTGCTCCCGAACGCGTGCTACTTCGCCTTTACGGCCACTCCTAAGAACAAGACGCTGGAGATCTTCGGAGAGGCGTACGGCGCTGGGGGCCAGGTCAAGCATCGTCCCTTCCACAGCTACACGATGAAGCAGGCCATCCAGGAGGGGTTCATCCTGGACGTGCTCCGTCACTACACCCCCGTCGAGAGCTACTACAGGCTCGTCAAGAAGATTGAGGGAGACCCAGAGTTCGACACCAAGCGCGCCAGCAAGAAGCTCCGCCGGTACGTCGAGAGCAACGACCACGCCATACGGCTCAAGGCCGAGATCATGGTCGACCACTTCCACGAGCAGGTGCTGGCACTCAACAAGATCGGCGGGCAGGCGCGGGCGATGGTGGTGTGCACCGGAGTTGAGCGGGCGATCCAGTACTTCCACGCCATCCGCGACTACCTCGCGGAACGCAAGAGCCCCCATCAGCCCATCGTCGCCTTCTCGGGCGAACACGAGTACGGAGGGGCACAGGTCACCGAGGCGAAGCTCAACGGCTTCGCGAGCAACCTGATCCCAGACCGTATCGCGGAGGATCCGTACCGATTCCTCGTTTGCGCCGACAAGTTCCAGACAGGCTACGACCAGCCGTTGCTGCACACGATGTACGTGGACAAGGTCCTGTCCGGGATCAAGGCCGTGCAGACCCTCTCACGTCTCAACCGGGCCCATCCGCAGAAGCACGACGTGTTCGTGCTCGACTTCCAAAACGACCCCGAGATGATCAAAGAGGCGTTTGCCGACTATTACCGCACGACGATCCTCTCCGAGGAGACGGACCCGAACAAACTCCATGACCTGAAGGCCTCGCTCGACGGCTTCCAAGTGTACACCTCGGAACAGATCGACGACCTGGTAGGGCGCTACCTCGTGGGCGATGCGCGAGACCGGCTGGATCCCATTCTGGACGAATGCGTCGAGGTCTACAGGGCGCAACTCGACGAAGACGGACAGGTGGACTTCAAAGGCAAGGCCAAGGCCTTCACGCGGACCTACGCCTTCCTTGCCTCCATCCTTCCGTACACGAAGGCCGAGTGGGAGAAGCTCTCGATCTTCCTCAACTTCCTCACGCCCAAGCTGCCGGCGCCGGTAGAGGAGGATCTGTCGAAGGGCATCCTCGAGGCGATCGACATGGACAGCTACCGCGCGGAGAAGCGGGCGGCCCTCCGGATCCTGCTCCCGGACCAGGACGCGGAGATCGGACCAGTGCCGATGACGGGCGGCGGGCACAAGCCCGAGCCCGAACTCGATCGACTATCAAGCATCTTGAAGAGCTTCAACGACCAGTTCGGGAACATCCCCTGGTCGGACGAGGATCGCATCCATCGGCTGATCACCCAGGACATCCCGTCGAGGGTTTCGGCCGACACCGCCTATCAGAACGCCCAGAGGAACTCGGACAAGCAGAACGCGCGCATCGAGCACGACAAGGCGCTCGCCCGGGTGATGAACGCGGTCCTCAAGGACGACACGGAGCTCTTCAAGCAATTCGTCGACAACGAGTCGTTTAGAGCGTGGCTCACAAATACGATCTTCGGGCTCACGTATCCACGGCAGAAGAGTGCAGGTGCCTGATCGAACCCTCGCGAGATGACGATCGAGGTCCCTCATGGGTGGTCGCCACCGTCGAGGACGTCGTGTATCCTGTGGGCCACTAGACCTGTTCTCCAGAGAGGATTGACCCCGATGGCCGATGGCGAACTGGCGGGCCCGTCCCCTATGGAGGCCGCCCCCGCGTCCAACGAGCCCGCCTCGCCCCCCGAGGCCTCGGCGACCGGCGACTCGCTCGCGACCCCACCCGAGCCGGCGCCCGTGACGCAAATGGACCTCGTCACGGCGGAGCCCGCGAAGAAGCCAGGCTGGTGGGCGCGCGTGAAGAACCGCGTGAAGGAGTCCGTCTCTCCAAGCGGCGCCGTCGCCAAGATGCTCCAGGACGTCGCCCAGAAGGCCGCCGACGACTTCGTCGACAAGAAGGTCGTCGAGATCCGCGCCACCGCCGATCAGTTCACCAAGGACAAGGTGAACGAGATCAAGGCCGAGGCCCACATGCTGATCTCCCACATCGAGGCCAAGATCGACGAGAAGATCAACGAGATCGAGAAGAAGCTCGACGAGCGGATCGCCAAGGAGATGGAGTGGCGCCTGAAGTCCCTCGTCCTCACCCTCGTCTTCGTCTTCGCCATGACGCTCATCTCGTGCGGGTACTTCGCCCTCAAGAAGAAGATGGGGTGGTAGGCGCGTGGGATCGTTCTTCGAACCGCTGGTCTCGTACCGCTTCATCCTCGGCATCGTCTTCACGGCGATGTTCGCCTACAGCGTCTTCGAAGCCTGGCAGAGCTACGCCAACATCCACAAGTTCCTCGAGCAGAACTACGGAAAGTACCGCCTCCACATCGTCTTCACGACGTACCTCCGCTACATCCTCGTCGGCGCGCCGCTCTGGAAGTTCTGGCCCTACCTCTTCCTCATCGTGATCCTCTGCGGGGCCTCCCTCGTCGCCTCCATCGAGGCCTGGCGCCTCTCGCACTGATTGACGGCCGGCGCGGGCGCTGGTACCTTGATGCGCCCCGCAGGAGAGAGAGCGCTCCCCATGGCCCGTCGCGTCGCCATCGTCGCAGCCCGCAGGACGCCCATCGGCAAGTTCCTCGGCGCCTTCTCCGAGATGTCCGCCGCCGACCTCGGCGCCTCCATCGTCAAGGACACGCTCGCAAGCGCGGGCCTGCGCGGAGACCAGATCGACGAGGTCATCCTCGGCTGCGCCAGGCAGGCCGGCGGAGGCCCCAACCCCGCCCGACAGGTCTCCTGGCGCGCCGGCTGCCCCGAGACCGTCCCCGCCTACACCGTAAACAAGGCCTGCGGGAGCGGCCTCAAGTCGATCGTCCTCGCCACGCAGGCCATCCTCCTGGGAGACGCCGAGATCGTCGTCGCGGGCGGCATGGAGTCGATGTCGCGCGTCCCGTACATGCTCCCGCGCGCCCGCACCGGGTACCGGCTGGGGCACGCGGAGCTGGCCGACGGGATGTACCTCGACGGCTTCCTCTGCCCGCTCTGCAAGGACCTCATGGGGAAGACCGCCGAGAACCTCGCCGACGAGTACCACATCCGGCGCGACGAGCAGGACGCCTACGCCGTCCGCAGCCAGAACCGCGCCGAGAACGCCATCAAGAGCGGCTGGTTCGCCTCCGAGATCGCCCCCGTCGAGGTCGCAGACGCGAAGGGGAAGACGACGAGCGTCGCCCAGGACGAGCACGTCCGCCTCGGGGCGACGATCGACGGGATGAAGAAGCTCCCGGCCGTCTTCAAGGAGGGCGGCACGGTCACCGCGGGGAACAGCTCGGGGATCACCGACGGCGCCGCGGCCCTCGTCCTCATGAGCGAGGAAAAGGCCCGCGCGCTCGGCAAGGAGCCGATCGGCTTCGTCGAGGGGTACGTCTCCGCGGGCGTCGCGCCGCGCACGATGGGCCTCGGCCCCGTCCCCGCCGTCAAGAAGCTCAACCAGAAGCTCGGCCTCTCCGTCGCGGACTACGAACTCGTCGAGCTGAACGAGGCCTTCGCGGCGCAGGTCATCGCCTGCAACAAGGAGCTCGGGTTCGACCTCGAGCGCACGAACGTCGCGGGCAGCGGGATCTCGCTCGGACACCCGATCGGCGCCACGGGGGCGCGGATCGTCGTGACGCTCCTCCACGGGATGAAGCGGACCGGGGCGCGGCGCGGCCTCGCGACGCTCTGCATCAGCGGCGGGCAGGGGATGGCCGTCAGCTTCACGCGCGCCTAGACTTCGCCACGTTACGTCACGGGGGTTGCCATGGACATCCGCAAGGTCGGCGTCGTCGGCTGCGGGCTGATGGGCAGCGGGATCGCCCAGTGCTTCGCCCAGAAGGGGTTCGCGGTCGTCGTGCGCGAGGTGAACCAGGAGCTGCTGGACCGCGGGATCGGGAAGATCCGCGACTTCCTGAAGGGCGGCGTCGCGAAGGGGAAGCTCACCCAGCAGGACGCCGACGCCACGCTCGGGCGCCTGCAGGGGACCACGAAGTTCGAGGACTTCCGCGACTGCGACCTCGTCGTCGAGGCCGTCATCGAGAACATGGACGAGAAGAAGAAGGTCTACGCCGCGCTCGACGAGATCACCCCGAAGCACGCCATCCTCGCGAGCAACACGTCGTCGCTTTCCCTGACCACGATCGCCACCGCGACGAAGCGCCCCTCGCAGGTGATCGGGATGCACTTCTTCAACCCGGTCCCGATCATGCCGCTCGTCGAGATCGTGATGGGCTTCCAGACGTCGACCGAGACGCTCGACACCGTCCGCGCGGCGAGCGAGAAGCTCGGGAAGCAGACGGTCGTCGCCAAGGACCGCCCGGGCTTCCTCGTGAACCTCTTCCTCATCCCGTACCTCATGGACTGCATCCGCGCGCTCGACGCGGGCGTCGGGTCGAAGGAGGACATCGACAAGGCAATGAAGCTCGGTTGCAACCACCCGATGGGGCCGTTCGAGCTGGCCGACTTCGTCGGGCTCGACACCAGCCTCTACATCGCCGACATCCTGTTCGAGGAGTACCGCGAGCCGCGCTACGCCGCGCCGCCGCTCCTCAGGCGCATGGTGGCCGCCGGGTACCATGGGAAGAAGACGGGCAAGGGATTCTACGACTACACGAAGAAGTAGAGGGACCGCATGCGAAACGTCGTCGCGCTCCTGCTCACCCTGGCCGTCTCCGCGTCGGCCGAGGGGAAGAAGACCCTGGCCGAGTGGACCGGCGAGGACGAGCTGACGATCACGGTGCGGATGGAGTTCTACGGCAAGGCCTCGAAGTCGCAGGTCGCCGGCTGGGAGAAGGGCATCGAGAAGGCCTGGAACAAGAACGCCGTCGCGGAGATCGAGGAGCACGGCGAGACCCAAAAGGTGAGCCTCAAGTTCGTCGTCGAGACGCGCGTCCGCAAGGCCTCAGACGAGCCGACCGAGGGGTGGCACCAGATCAAGGTCGTCAGCGGCATCTCCGAGTTCCTCAAGCAGCGCGTCCAGAAGCAGGAGGGCCTCCTCATGGACGGCTACCGCTCCTGGATGTGGCTGGGCGGCAAGGAGGAGGGGGACTCGGGCTGCTGGTCGAACCTGATCTGGCCCACGGTGGCCGCGCACGAGTTCGGCCACGCCCTGGGGCTTGACGACGAGTACGACGAGGACGCGGGGCTCCTGAGGCCGATCCTCGGCTTCCTGGAGGAGCAGCCCCCGAGCCTGATGAACATGTCGTGGTACCCCGGGGCGGTGGCGAAGCCCCGGCACTTCCGCACAATTGTCGAAAACGTCGAGAAGTACGGTTGGTCCGAGAAGAAGTAGGAGAAGAGGCATGAACCGCAAGGCTCTGCTTGCAGCGGTCCTGGCGCTGGCCCTTCCCGTCCTCGCCGAGGACGCGAAGCTGACGTTGACGGTGGCCGCGGCGAAGCCGCAGGTCGCGCTCGGCGAGAACATCTCGCTCGAGGTGAAGCTCGAGAACACCGGCGACGCGGCGGTCGAGGTGCGCGAGCTGCTCCTCGACAGGACCTCGCTGTCGATCGACGTGAAGTGGGGCGACAAGTCGTTCCAGTACTCCGTCACGCGCCCGAATGTGTACACGGCGGAGCGCGTGAAGCTCGCCACGACGTCGCTCCCCGCGAAGAAGTCGATGGTGACGTACGTCGACCTCCCCGCGGTCAAGGCGGGGAAGTGGAGCCTTGGGGCGAGCTACGCCGGTGCGGCCGGCGACCCGCTGAAGAGCGGCGCCGTGGACGTCGAGGTAACCGCGGCGGACGGGAAGGACCGCCTTGTCGCGGTGCTGGAGATCGATCGCGAGGGCCAGAAGGGGAAGGTCGCCTTCCGCCTGTTCGCCGACGACGCGCCGAACACGGTGATGAGCTACGTCCGCCTGGCGCGGAGCGGGTTCTACACGGGGCTGGTGTTCCACCGCGTGATCAAGGACTTCATGATCCAGGGCGGCTGCCCGTTCGGGAACGGCCAGGGCGACCCGGGGTACTCGATCAAGGCGGAGTTCAACTCCCAGAAGCACATCGAGGGCTCCGTAGCGATGGCCCGCAGCTCGAACTACGACAGCGCGGGGGGACAGTTCTACCTCTGCCTGAAGCCGCAGCCGAAGCTCGACGGCCAGTACACGGTGTTCGGCCAGGTCGAGGAGGGGATGGAGTTCGTGCGGCAGATCGGCGACGTGCCGACCTCGGGGCCCAATGGCAAGCCGACGGCGGACCGCCCGCTCACGGAGGTCAAGATCACCTCGGTCACGATCGAGGCGCGCGGCGCGGCGGCGCCGTTGCCTGGGGACGGCGAGAAGGGACCGGAGCCGCCCAAGACGCCCGCGGAGGCGCCGAAGGCGGCCGAGCCGAAGCCGGCACAGCCCGCGGAGCAGCCCAAACAGCCCGAGCAGCCCGCGGAACAGCCCAAGGAGCCCGAGAAGCCGCCTCAGCCCAAGTAGAGCGAATCCGTGTCCGGGCGACCCGGCCCGCTGCGCGGGCACCCCGTCGCCCCTCGCTGGTCCATCCAATCCCGCCGCTGTCGGAGGGCGCCCCATGGATCTCCACAACCTCCTCTACGAAACGCGCGACGGCGTCGCCTTCGTCACGGTGAACCGCCCGGACAAGCTGAACGCCCTCAACGCCGAGACGATCTCCGAACTGGCGCGCGCCTTCTGCGCGGTGCGCGACGACGCCAAAGTCGGCGCGGTGATCCTCACGGGCTCCGGCGAGAAGGCCTTCATCGCCGGCGCGGACATCGGCGACCTCTCCAAGCTCGACGCCCGCGGGGCGAAGCAGGCGGCCCTCCTCGGGCAGGAGGTCATGGGCCTGATCGAGCACCTCGGCAAGCCCGTGATCGCCGCGGTGAACGGCTTCGCCCTCGGCGGCGGCTGCGAGATCGCCCTCGCCTGCACCTTCCGCGTGGCGAGCGAAAACGCCCGCTTCGGCCAGCCCGAGGTCAACCTCGGCCTCATCCCCGGCTACGGGGGCACGCAGCGCCTGACGCGCCTCGTCGGGCGCGGCCGCGGCCTCGAGCTCGTCCTCACGGGCGACCAGGTCGACGCGCAGGAGGCCCTCCGCATCGGCCTCGTCAACCACGTCTACCCGCGCGAGAAGCTCCTCGCCGAGGCGGAGGGGATCGCGCGGAAGATCCTCTCCAAGGCCCCGCTCGCGGTCCGCGCGGCGCTGGAGGCGGTGAACCGCGGCCTCGAGACGACGCTCGAGGAGGGGCTCCTCCTCGAGGCGGACCTCTTCGGCCTCTGCGCCGCCTCGGAGGACTGGAAGGAGGGGACGAAGGCCTTCCTGGAGAAGCGCAAACCGGCTTTCCAAGGCCGCTGAAGTAGAGTGGCCCCCGCCAAGTGAGGATCTGCCATGGCCACGGAACTCGTGATTCTGGGCGGCGCGCGAACGGCGATGGCCGAGTACGTCGGGACCCCCGGCTTCGGCGCCTTCAAGGACATCTCCGCGATCGACCTCGGCGCCCACGCCGCGAAGGCGGCGATCGAGCGGAGCCGCGTCCAGCCGGCGTGGATCGACCACGTCGTCATGGGCAACGCGATGCAGACGAGCGCCGACGCCATCTACGGCGCACGCCACGTGTGCCTCAAGGCCGGGCTCCCGCAGGAGGTCCCCGCCCTCACCGTGAACCGCCTCTGCGGGTCGGGGATCCAGAGCGTCGTCAACGCGGCACACTACCTCCTCCTCGGTGAGGCGGCCTGCGTCCTCGCGGGCGGGATGGAGAACATGAGCCAGGCCCCTCACGTCGTCCGCGGCGCGCGCGAGGGGTTCCGCTTCGGCCAGCAGATCAGCCTCGAGGACACGCTGATGGGGGGCCTCCTCGACCCGTACTGCGGCTTCTTCATGGCCCAGACGAGCGACAACTGCGCGAAGCGGTACGGCATCACCCGCCAGGCGCAGGACGAGTTCGCCCTCCGCAGCCACGCCGAGGGGGCGCGGGCGGTGAAGGCGGGGCTCTTCAAGGAGGAGGTCGTCCCGGTCCCCGTGAAGCGGCGCAAGGAGACCGTCCCGTTCGACACGGACGACCACATCAAGCCCGAGACGACGCTCGAGGCCCTGGCGAAGCTCCCTCCCGCCTTCGGCAAAGACGGGACGGTGACGGCGGGGAACGCGAGCGGGATCGTCGACGGCGCGGCGGCGCTCGTGGTCTCCACCGAGGGCTTCGCGAAGGAGCACGGCTGCCCGGTGCTCGGGCGGATCTTGTCCTGGGCCGCGGTCGGCGTCGAGCCCGCCTACATGGGCATGGGCCCCGCGCCCGCGATCCGCAAGGCGCTGGAGAAGGCCGGGCTCCGCCTCGACCAGGTCGACCTCTTCGAGATCAACGAGGCCTTCGCGGGGCAGTACCTCTCCGTCGAGAAGGAGCTGGGCCTCGACCGATCGAGGGTGAACGTGAACGGCGGCGCGATCGCGCTCGGGCACCCGCTCGGCGCGACCGGCACGCGCCTGCTGCTCGCCGTCCTGATGGAGCTTCGACGGCGGAAGAAGTCGGTCGGCGTGGCCTCGGCGTGCATCGGAGGCGGCCAGGGGATCGCGATGGCGGTCCGGGCCGAGGCGTAGGGGATGGACCTGGAACTCCTGGCGGCTGCTTCGGAGGGAATCTCGCCCGGCCTCGTCTGGGCGGGGGTGGGGCTCCTCATCCTCTCGTTCATCCTCCCGCGGATGATGCTGAAGCGGAGGCCGCAGGCGGGGGCGGCGACGCACATCACCCGCGAGCGGGAGCAGGAGGTGAAGAGAACGCTCGACGACGTCTTCCTGCAGCTCCAGGAGTTCAGCCGGGAGGCCATGGGGAAGCTCGACACGCGGATCCGGATGCTGAACCAGCTCATCGTCGACGCGGACGAGCGGATCCGGAAGCTGCAAGCCATGCCGCCGCTCCCCTCGGCCCCGCTCGCGGCGGCCCCGGCCCCGCCGAGCCCGCCCCCGCCGCCGGCCCCCTCCAGGAACCCGATCCACGAGCGGATTTGGCGGCTCCTCGACGGCGGGGCGACGATCGGCGACGTCTCGCGGGAGGTGGGGATGCCGAAGGGAGAGGTGGAGCTGATCGCGGGCCTGCGGAGCCTGCCGACCGGCTCGCCGTAGGGACGGATGGCATCAAAGCGCCAGATCGCCATCGCGCTCCGATACCTCCGCGAGAAGGACCCCTCGCCGCGGGTCGTCGCGAAGGGGAGGGGAGAGCTCGCCGAGAAGATCCTGGCCCTCGCGCGCGAGCACGGGATCCCCGTCCACCCCGACGCCGACCTCGCGGAGGTCCTCGTGCAGCTCGACCTCGGGAAGGTGATCCCCGAGGAACTGTACCAGGCGCTCGCAGAGATCCTCGCCTACCTGTACCGGATGAACCAGAAGGCGAAGTAGGCCTACGACCGCTTCGGGGCGAGGGTCGCCACGTCGAGGGCGAGCTGCCTGAGGTCGGCGGGCTTCTCGTACATCCGCTCGAACCCCATCGTGGTCGCCTTCTTCTTCTCATCGGCGGTCCAGGTCCCCGAGACGATGATCGCGGGGACGGGGCGCGGGAGGGTGGCGAGGTGGGCCTTCACGCCGAAGCCGTCGAGCACGGGCATGTTGAGGTCGGTGATGAGGACGTCGATCCCGCCGCGATCGAGCACGGCGCAGTCCTGGGCCCCGTCGGGGGCGACCAAGACCTCGTGCCCGGCAGCCTTGAGGAAGGTGGAGACGACGTCCAGCACCTTCGGATCATCGTCCGCCACCAGAACTCGCGCCATCAAGCCGAATTCCTCACGTTGGCGGACGCACGGTAGCCCAGTCGTTGCGGCATGTCAATGATCCCGTCGGCATTTCGCTTGTGGCAACTGGAGCCGATTGCTAGACTTCCGCCCCTTCCACGCCCAACCAGGAGCAGTGCACATGGAACGGTCCTACGTCATGGTGAAGCCCGACGGCGTCCAGCGGCGCCTGGTGGGCAAAATCGTCACCCGCTTCGAGGAAAAGGGGCTCCGCGTCGTCGCCCTCCGACTGTTCCGCATGGAGCAGGAGCGCGCCGAGAAGCTGTACGAGGGCCACAAGGGGAAAGGCTTCTACCCCGGCCTCGTGAAGTTCGTCACATCTTCGCCTGTGGTCGGGATGGTCATCCAGGGCCCCGGCGCGATCGGGATGATCCGCAAGATGATGGGCGCGACGTTCGGACCGAACGCCGAGCCGGGCACGATCCGCGGCGACTACGGCGCCAGCCGCAGCTTCAACCTCATCCACGGCTCCGACTCCCCCGAGTCGGCCGCCCGCGAGATTCCGATCTTCTTCTCTGACAAGGAGATCGCCGCGTGGGAGCCGATCGACGAGAAGTGGACCTACGACGTCGAAGACCTGAAGTAGCCCGGCGCCTCCCATGACCCCGTCGCAGATCGCCGCGATCGCGGCCGAGGTCCGCGAGGCGCTCGTCGGGGCCCGCGTCGACGAGGTGGTCGCGACCGAGACCGAGTCGCTCGTGATCGGCCTGCGCGCGGAGGGGCGGGACCGCAGGCTGCTCATCTCGTGCCACCCCGCGCTCTCGCGGGTCCACCTACTCGCGGCCGAGGCGGAGGGCGGGCGGAAGACCCCGTTCTCCGAGCTATGCGCCTCGCGCATCGAGGGGACGAGGCTGGCCGCGATCGAGCAGCCCGCGAGCGAGCGTGTGCTAACGCTCTGGTTCGGGGGCGAGGGGCGTGAAGGGGTCGCGCTGGTCGCGGAGCTGTTCGGCCGGCGTCCGAACCTGGTCCTCCTCGACGCGGGGGGCGTAATCCTCGGCGCGTGGCGGACCTTCCCCCGGGGGGACCGCCCGATCGCGCAGGGCGTCCGCTACGCGCCGCTCCCGCCCCCTGCAACCACCGCCGAGGAGGGGCCCCCGAGGACCTCCGACGAGTGGGAGGCGGAGTTCGCACCGCGCGAGCGCGAAGAGTGGCTCGCCGTGCTGCGCCGCCGCCTGGGCGCGGCGCTCGAGAAGGAGCGGTACCGCCTCGACGGGGTCCTGAGGGGCTTGGAGGCGGGCCTCGCGGCGAGCGCGCGATGCGAGGAGTTGAGGAAGGCGGGGGAGGTCCTGAAGGCGCACCTCGACCGGGTGCCGCGCGGAGCGGAGCGCGTCGAACTTCCGGACTTCTGGAGCACCGACGGCGGGACGATGACGATCGAGCTCGACGCCCGGATGGACGCGCGCGCGAACCTCGAGCGGATCTTCCGGAAGTACCGCCGGCTCCGGGAGGCGAAGGAGCGGCTCGAGATCCGGATCGCGGCATTCCGGCTCCGGCGCGACAGTCTGTCGAAGGCGCTGGAGCGCGCGGCCGGATCCGCCGACCCGGAGGAACTCGTCCGGATCGAGTCGGAATGGAGAAAAGAGGGGCCCCGGCGCACCGAGGCCCGGAAAAAAGAGCGCGGACCCGTCGGAGTCCGGGTCTTCACGAACCGGGACGGAATCGAAATCTGGGTGGGCAAGGGAGACGCCGAAAACGATCACTTGACGTTCCGCCTCGCGCGAGGGAATGATCTCTGGCTGCACGCGAAGGACGTCGCCGGATCGCACGTCGTCGCGAGGATCGGAAAGCGGGAGCCGACGGAGGAGACCTTGCTCGACGCCGCACACCTTGCCGTATACTACAGCAAGGCGCGGGGGCGCGGGGGAGCCGAAGTCGTCTATACGCGCGTGAAGTTCGTCCGCAGGTCGAGGGGGGCCAGGCCAGGCCAGGTGTCGCTCGGAGACTCCCGCACGCTCTCGGTGCGGTGGGAGGAGGCGCGCATGGCCCGGCTGGCGGCGGGGGGTCCGGAGAGCGGTGGGGGGAACGATGAAGGGTAGGCACGAGCGGAAGTGCAAGGGCTGCAGGAAACCCTTCGAGGCGCGGAACCGCGCCCAGATCTACTGCCTTCGCGAGCGCTGCAAGCGGGAGCGCCACCTGCGGTACATGCAGCGCTACATGCCCAGGTGGAAGGCGCGGCACCCCGACTACTGGAAGACCGAGAAGCAGCGCGAGTACCTGCGCAAGTGGCGGGCCGCGCATCCCGAGTACTTCCGCGAGTGGCGGGAGCGTGAGAAGAAGCGCCGCGCGCGCGTCCGCAAGAACGTGCGACGCGTCCCCGTGCACGTCTGATCCGTCCCTAAGGCTCTGTAACGAAACAAGGTATCCGATTGGGGAAACGCCTTGCTGGAGTCGCGCCCGTCAGGGCGCGGTGGATGACGCCCGTAAGGGCGTCAGGAGCGGCTCGGACGCCCTTACGGGCGTCGATCCACCGCGCGCTCACGCGCGCGACTCCAGCGTTGCATCGAAAAGTGGACTACT
>Ga0080064_1000581_pt1 | contig 93368 bp, 82 predicted proteins | sample Subgrocontami54m_FD_69260 | JGI IMG/M metagenome (GOLD analysis project Ga0080064, IMG submission 69260) | Subsurface groundwater microbial communities from S. Glens Falls, New York, USA - GMW46 contaminated, 5.4 m (SPADES assembly) (version 2) ... | reverse complement strand
TCCACCGTTCATGGAGAAGAGGCCCGGGGTGACGGTGGACGAAGCGAGCGAGAGGAAGCCATTGGTGAAGGTGGCGAGGCCGGTTATGCCGAGCGTGGAAGAGAGCGAGAGCGAACCGAGCGAGGCGGTCTGTGCATACAGATTCGTCGATGATGCCAAGGTCGAGAAGAGATTCGTGCTCGTCGCGTTACCGATACTTGCCACTTGCGAGAAGAGATTGGTGCTTGACGCGGTGGTGGAAAAGAGCGCACTCGTCGTCGCGTTGGTGAACGCGCCGTTGCCGAAGTATCCCGTCCCACTGGCCGTGAAATTGGTGGTGCTCGCGCCGCCATTCATCGAGAAGAGTCCACTCGTGATGGTACTCGAAGCGAGCGAGAGGAAGCCATTGGTGAAGGTGGACAGTCCGCCGATGGCGAGCGATCCGAGCGACGCGGTCTGCGCAAAGAGGTTGGTACTCGAAGCGAGTGTCGAGAACAGATTGGTCGATGTGGCGTTGGTGAGAAAGGTATTGCTCAGCGTCGAAAGCCCGCTTGCACTAAAGGTGGCGGTGGAAAGCCCGCCCGCGAAGGTGCTGGTGCTCGTATTGGTGACCGAGAGGTTGGTGAGCGTGGTGGTGCCGGAGGTCAAGGCAAGGATGGTGGTGGTCGCGATGGTGACCGCGCCGTCCGAGCCCACCGCAAAAGAAACAGTACCAGTGGAAGAAGCGACCTGGAAAATGTTGGCCGTCTGACCGGCAAGTCCTTGGAGGGAGAACGTGGGGATGGTCGTCGAGCCCGAGGCGCTCTGGATAAAGAGCGGCTGGTTGAAAGCGAAGCGATCGAGTGTCGAGTCCCACGAGAGGAGGGCGTTGGGGACCACCGTGCCGCGGAAGAAGATGAGATCCATATCCTCGGTGTCGGCCGTCGCATTGTCGGAGTTGAGGGTAAAGCTCGCGTTGCTGGTGCCGCCGATGGTGGTGGAAGCGGCAGAGATGTTGTTGGCATTCAGCGTGCCCACATACGCGGTCTTCCAGTAGTACGAAGCCGAACCGAGATCGCGCGTGATGTTCTGGTCGGGGACCAAGTCCGAGATGATCGAGGAGTTGACCGCGAGCGTGGTAGCTGAAGAGGCGCCGATGACCGTGGCATTGCCCCCCACATACAGATCGCCACCCACCCAGGCCATGCCGGTCGTCTGAAGTACTCCCGATGTAGTGGTGGCGACCCCAAGACCCAGCGCGCCGAAACGAGCCGTTTGTGCGTAGATGTTGGTACTGCTCGCGATCGAGGAGAACAGATTGGTCGATGTGGCGTTGGTGAAGATGGAGTTCGTGCCGGTCGCATACAGCCAGCTGAGGTTGGTGGTCGAGGCAGTACCCGCAGAAAGAATGGTCGTGGTGGCATTCGTGAACGCAGCGTTCGTCGTGCTGAGTACGCCTCCCGTGAAATTGACAGCTCCGGTCACCGTGAGGTCACCATCGACGGTGGTCGTGGCGAGCGTACTCTCTCCGGCAGTCAGCGAGGCTATGCTCGCTGATCCGGATACCCGCAGTGATGTGGCAGACACACTCGCTCCCGAAATAGAGCCGCCCGTGAAGCTCGCATTACTGATCGCCACGTGGTCGAGGTTGTTTATGGCATTCGTCTGTGAGACCACATGGTACACCTGTGCCGTCTGCGTGGAGTTGGCCGATGAGAGGGAGTACATCTTCTGAGACAGCTTGTTGTCGAGTTGCTGAAGCTGCAGATCGAGCTGCTCTTGGGTGATGCCGCCTGCCACGATGATCTTCTGGGCCTCCGTGGTGTGCTCGACGATCGGGTTGTTGCCCGCCCGTACCGAACCGGTACGTTCGGGCGGGTTGACAACCGTCTGGTTATTCACGGTTTTGGGTGCACTGGTCGTGGTGATCATGCGTATGGCAGAAGACGATGTGGCCGCTGTCGCAGCGATCGTTGGAGCGGGCTTCTGCGGAGCGATCTGTACCACTGCAGAGCCACGCGGCGCAAAGAGATCCTGAGGGAACATCACGCCGTATACGAAGGAGTCGACGGAGGTGTTGATCCCGCGTGCCAGCGAGCCGATCACCGAGGTGATGCCGCTGAAAAATCCTCCGGGGTTGGCGGCTGCCATGGCCGCGTTTGACGCGGCTGCAACGAGCGCACCTCCCGTGCGCTCTGCAAGCGCTGTCATGTCACCTTCCGTGGCCGCTTGGTACGAATCGGCAAGCGCGTGCATGCCACCTTGCACCGACTCCACCGCGTACCGTGCGTATGAAGGATTCACCACCGCAAAGGTGCCAAAGGTGAGGGTGAACGCGAGCGCGAGCGCGATCAACTTGTGCACAAATTCCATCACTGGCGTGATGGTGTAGCTTGCAGTCGGCACAGTCGAAGTGATCGGGGCGTGCACACCTGCCTGCGCAGGCAGGTTCTGTACCGCCGCATGTGGCAGACCGGAAGGAATTTTTGCTATGTGGGTCGCGACCGCGTGCGCAAGCTTTTTGCGCACGTCTTCGGCTGATGTATCAAGGGATGTTCCCGTATGAGGTCGCGCACGATGATCGCTTTCCTCACCCCGGTATTCAAGTCGACGCGACTGCGCCAGAGATTCGCCACGCTCGCTTGCTGCGTACTCGCGATGTACCAGAAATTCTTTGAAGGACGAATCGTCGACATACCAATTTTTTCCAACGCGCTTGCCTTTTACTTTCCCATCACGACAGAGACGCGCGATGTAGTCGCGCGTCAGAGAGGATGTCGAAGATGCCTGATTCGCAGAAATGTACCTGGCTCCGTCGAAGAAAATTTCGTCGCTCATGTGTTGCTAAATGGAATGTGCGGATGTCCGATTTATCTAGTATTTTACTAGTAATTCCGGATATAGTGTGCATATCCTGTGCAAGGAACTGTGGACAACAGAAATCGGATTTTTGCACAGCAAAAATCCGATTTCTGTTGTCCCTTTTAACCCTTACCCCTTTTACCCTTTTTGCTTCACCCATTCCACCCTTTAGTCCATTTTACATGGATTTACTGGCGATCGTCGATCTTGAACGAGCGCGCAAAATTCAACTCCTGATAAGATCAAGAACAGTATCTCGTTTAAACGATATACGTCATAACTAACTATCTCGGACGTGTATACGTTAGCTCACGCGTTAAGAGTCGCTCTATCTGCTCAGCCAAGCTTGAGAGGCCGTTAATGACTACATTACTGCTCGAGGCCAGATTTTGATCCTTTGAGATACGCAGCGCATGCGGTCCAAAATAGAAGAAACCTCCAGAAACGAATACTACGACTGTCAGCGCCCCTAATACGAGGCCTGCACGCCTTTTATTCGTCAGCACCGATGGGGTGCCTTCGGGCATCACCCCTTGCGGATTGCGATAAAGGTCGGTGCCCACTACCCTTATCGCTATACTTTGTCGCTCAACGCTGTATGAGTCGTTTTCCTTGCTATCAGATAGGTTTTCGTTGGGAACCGACCTGTTCTCTTCAAATGCTGGCATGAGATCATCTGTCGATTCAGTGAGGTAGGTGAAGAACGGATCACTTGCCTCTTCGGTATCTTGAGGATGAGGATTCTCCCTTCTAATGCCCACGGACTGTGCTTGTACGGCGCCGAGAAGACGGTCCTTCTCCTCTTTATGCGCGATAAGGGCTTGATTATCGACGTACCAGCGATTCCCGACCTGTCGCGAAAGGATCTTGCCCGACCGAGCAAGCTGCCCCACATAATCCTGATGATAGCCTGTAAGTTTCGCGGCGCGCGCGGCAGATACATACTGCCTCCCATCAAAGAAAATGAAAGTATCTATATTTGAAGCATCGTAATCGTTCCGAGGGAACTCTGGTTTATAAGATTCTGCTTTGATCTGGTGAGCATTCAGCGATTCGAGAAATACATACCACAGACCCCCAACGCGCCTTGCATCAATCAGGCCTTTTCTGCCGAGTTGCCCGATATAGTCCTGGGCGTAACCAGTCAACTCGGCAGCTCGCTTGGACGAGATATATTGTTTGCCGTCAAAAGACAGCTCACTGCTCATGCCGACAGTATACCCCCTGAAATATGCAAGGCCAGCGACTATGAGATCCTTTCTAGTATCAATGTGCGTAGAGCCGCAGGATCGCCGGTACCGCGGGATATCTTCATTCCTTGCCCAACAAGATATTCGAGGGCGGCCGATTTGCCTGCTTTATATTCTGATACGACACCCGCATTGTCCGAAAGTATCTTCTCTACGACAGGCGCGAGGTCATGCGCAGAGCTCGTTTGGAACAAACCATTCTCTTGAGCGATATCTCCAGGCTCTTTACCTGTCTGCACGACAGCAAGCAGCAGATCCTTACCCCCACGCGAAGACACTTTACCACTCGCAAGAAGATTTATGATCGTATTGAAGTGCTCTACTGATATCGGTATTTGGAGTTGTATTTCCGTATCTCGTCCTTCCATATCTCGCATCAAATTAACAAGATCGTTCGCAATGTAGTTTGCGGCAAGGGTTACTTTTCGAATATCGTTCTTGTATCCACTCACCACAAGCTCAAAAAATGCCCCGAGACGAGCGTCTCGCAGGAAGAGTTCTACATCGTCTCTCTTGAGCCCCATGCTTGCATAACGGCTCCTGCGGGCTCCTGGGAGCTCTGCGAGGGTTTTGCTTATTTCTTCGACAGTGCAGCCCGGAAATTCGGAGAGCTTGAGTGAAGGCAGATCAGGATCGGGAAAATACCGATAATCGGCACTGCCCTCTTTGATCCGCTGAGCAAAAGTTGATTGCTTACCCTCATCCCAACCTCGGGTCTCTTGAATTACCTTCTCACCCCTGTCTAGGAGTGCGCTCTGGCGGATGATCTCATGAGCCACAGCTCGCTCCATAGCCTTAAAAGAGTTGAGATTCTTCACCTCGACCTTTGTCCCCAGTGTCCCATCCTTGGAAACCGAGATGTTTGCTTCAACGCGCATCTGCCCTTTTTCCATATTGGCATCGGATACATCGAGATATCTGAGCAAAAGCTGGAGTTCCCGGGCAAACTTCCCTGCTTCTTCGGCGCTGTGCACCACGGGCTCGGTGACGAGCTCCATAAGCGGGACGCCTGCACGATTGAAATCTACTAAAGTCCCGGATTCACGCTGATTCCCATCTGCGGATATCTGCGGATTCAATCCGCGCTCATCCGCGTCTATATGCATAGAGCTCGCAGTGTCCTCCTCGAGGTGGACGCGTGTAATCTGTACGCCCGCGAGCGAGCCTCCTGCGACGAGGGGAAATTCGTACTGGCTTATCTGGTAGCCCTTAGGCAGATCAGGGTAAAAATAATTCTTGCGGTCGAATTCCGTGTAATCTGCCAATTGCGCCCCCAGAGCAACGCCCACGCGCAGCACATGCCGCACCGCTTCCCTGTTGATCACCGGCAACGTGCCCGGATGGGCCATGCACACGGGGCATACGTTCACATTCGGTCGCTCCTCGTCGGGATCATTCTTGGAACTGCAGAACATCTTTGTGCGAGTCTTTAGCTCTGCATGGATCTCCAGTCCAATGGTGGGTCTGTAGGTCGACATGGCAGGATTTTAACATAGAACTTTGAGCCTAGAATCTTTAACTTAGATCGGAGCGAGGAGTTCCGACCATCAAAGCGGTAAGATCAAAGGTCTAAGATCATGTGGGTGCTGCAGCCGCAATCGCCGAGAAGTACAGATAAATAGGGCTATCTCGGATGCCGAGATAGGATGATTCATCATAATGCTTACCTTATCTATCGCTTTGGAACTTTTTCCCCATTTCTCCCCTTCTACCCTTTCCTGCCCCTTTGATCTCCATTCGATGCCTCCTTTCTCTTGCCCTTGTACTCCAAAGCAACCAAAACAGTCGATAACATTGTGCGACACATCATTTTTAGGTTATGCACACAACACAAAACCAAAGCTCTGAAAAGGGGCGAAATGTTCAATAAAATATAAGTAATTCGGTGAATTCAGATCTCATGTCCCGACACACATAATTCAACATGACCGACGAAATATTTTTGGACGGCGTGAGATATATTTCGGCAGGCGAAGCTGCACGTGAATGCGGCGTCACCAACAACTACATCACGCAATTTTGTCGCCAAGGAAAAATGCGCGCCCAGCGCGTGGGCAAAAATTGGTACGTAGAGATAGAGGCCGCCAGGCATTTCTTTGCCGAGCGCGAGCGCGCACTTGAGGAGAAGCGCGAAACGCTCAAGAAGACGCGCGCCGATGAGTATCAGGTATTCAAAGCGCAAGGCTCAGGCGCGTATATCACCACGGCAGAAGCCGCGAGCGAATTTGGCGTCACGCCCGACTACGTCACGCAATTCTGTAGGCAAGGCAAGATCAATGCGCGACAGATCAAAAACGTGTGGCATGTGGAGCGCAAGAGCGCGGGAGAATTTTTCCTCGCGCACACGTACCGAGTCGCCGCGCGCAAACAACACATAAAACAAATTCGCACGCAAGAAAAAGAACTCTCACAACAAAATACGCCGCGTAGTATTTCCGCTCCCGCTTCCCTCTTGCATGCGCACACGCCGCTCTACACGCTGACTCCGGCAGTAGGGTTCGCGCACAAACTCATCGCGCTCGCGCTCGCGCTCACACTGACCTTCGGCACCTTTGCAGCGGTCGATCCCTCGTATGCCAGCTATGTAGCGCAGTCGGTACGAAGCGGATTGGACTCCCTTGCCCGCATCAACACTCTCACTCTGGTAAAGCGAGAAGTGGCCGCGACCAAGGCCTCATTCGACGCAGTGGTTGCCAACCCCGCCAGCGTCCTCGTGGGCTTCACCTCAGCGGTCGGATCGTTGGCACGAAGTGTCAATGCGCCGATCGATTCACTCTTGTATGCGCTCGCCTTTCCGCACAGCGTCGGTTCCAGTCTCGCCACCGTGGCCGTGCAAATCACTCCCCCCACTAGTGGGCCGCTCGTCGGGAAGAAACCTACACCACGCATTGCCATCGCAGTCTCGTCACCCACGCCAAATTCTAAGTCGCAAGCCCAAAGTTCTAGCGGCGACGGCAGTACCACCATCAACAACTACCCGGTTGTTGAACGAGTGGTGCAGACCGAGCGAGTGATCTCCGACGGCGCCCTCACCCCCGAGTTCCTCGATCGCAGGCTGAATGAATTGGACAACAAACTCTCCTCCCATATGTATTCCCTCTCGTCGGCCAACTCGACGTACACGGGTCAGATATACAACGTGGTCGCGCAGACCAATGCCATCAATCAGCTGGACCATGTGGCGATCACAAATCCCACGTTCACCGGTGGCTCTATCTCGGGAGCGAGTGTGTCTGCGACATTGTTGTCGGTGTCGGGTGGTGCCACGCTCGTGAACGCCACCACGAGCGCGCTGTTCTCCACCACGGCAAGCTCAACAAACCTTTTTTCGCAGACCGCCTCGCTCGGTTCGCTCTCGCTCTCTTCCACGCTCGGCATAACCGGCCTCGCCACCTTCACCAATGGCTTCCTCTCGCTCGCTTCGTCCACCGTCACCTCGGGCCTCTTCTCCATGAACGGTGGAGCGAGCACGACCAATTTCACAGTATCGGGCAATGCCTATTTCCCCGGCTCGGGCATCTGGACCAGCAGTGGAAATGTCGGCATCGGCACCACGACACCGAACACCTCTCTCGTCATTGAGTCTTCCACCACGGTTGGTTCGGGGAATGCATCGCTCCTGATTGAAGGCAATTCCAACACGGAGCGCGTGGAGTTGCGTAGCGCGGGAGCCACTCCCGGACCTGCTTTCCAGGGCCGCGGCTGGGGCGGCACGATCGCAAGCCCCACAGCAACCCAAAGCGGCATGGACATCTTCATCCTCGGTGGATCAGGGTTCGATGGCACCAACATCGTCACCGTCAACTCGTCGGTCATCAAGATGACCGCATCCGAGAATTGGACCTCGACGGCCAACGGCTCGTACATCCATCTCGACACGACCCCCAATGGTCTGACCACGGCGAGTCGTGCGGAGCGCCTACGCATCACTGGAGACGGCAATGTGGGTATCGGGACGACGACGCCCGCCGCAATGTTCGCGGTAGCGGGTTCGGGCTATCTTGCGGGTAGTTTGACCCTCCTGCCCCAGGCGGGCGCCCTCCAGAAAGGCATCACCGTCACGCAATCGGCGAGCGGGATCCCGACGCAGGACGTCGGATTGGACGCGGGCTGGAATTTTAATCAGATCAACGTAACCGATACGGGAGTTGATGCGTCTGGTTTTGCCGAAGGAAGCCAGACGGTCAACGGTCTCGATGTGGCGTATACGTCCAACGGATCCAAAGGCATCGGCATCGCGATCTTGGGCACCATCCATGTGACCGGTTCGCCGGCCCAAACCAGCAACGCGCTCAACCAATTCATAGCCGGACAATTCATCGGGCAAGCAGGGGCCAACATGGGCGGGACGGGTGGCAGCCCGGTCGGAGCCATTTTCGGCCTCGGCGCAACGCCGGTGGCTGCCTCTGGGGCGACCTTCCTGCTCAATGTCAGCAATGAGCTCAACATTCAAGTGCACAGCGGTGCTTCGACCAAGAGCAAATCGATATTGAGCCTCGCCGGCGGCGGCACATCCGATGCGGTCCAAGGATCCACCTATGACACCGAACTTTCGCTTTCCAATATCGCCGGGTCAGTCGGCTTCCAAAACGGCATCCTCTTTTCCGACTACAACGGCCAGCATCCCGTCACCTCGACCGGTACCCTGATCGCGACCCAGGGAAGCTACACGACGCTGAATGGCATTGATCTTTCGAGCTACACCTTCACTGGCAATGCATTCAAATCAAATAATTTCCTGGTCGACGGGAGCGGCAGGGTAGGCATCGGCACCACCTCCCCCACCAATCGTCTCGAAGTCGCGGGCAACACCTTCCTCGGCGGCAACCTGACCGCCACGGGGACTCTCGCGGTCGCAGGCAACGCAACTTTTTCCGGCACGCTCACGGTGAATGGCCTCTGCGTGGCGGCAGACACGAAATTGCGCCGCCGCAGGAAAAATGCCAAAGGCGAGTATGAATACGACGAGCCCGAGATCATCGACATCGAAGAAGGCGACGAGATCCAGTCGCTCGATGAAAAGACCGGCCGTTTGGTGTGGAGCCGCGTGAATGCGCTCATGTATATGGGCGTGAAGCAGACGTCCCGGATAACAACCGAGGACGGCCGCTCCATCCGCACGACTGCGGCGCATCCGTATCTTGTGCAAAAAATCGGTGGCCGTGTTCCGCGCCACAAATCTCTCATCGACGAAGCAGGCTGGCTCGCCGTCTCGGACCTCAAAATGGGCGATTCAATCGCCGCGCCGCGCTTGCGCGGCGCGGCGGAAGTAGCCAAACCCCGGCTCGGGGTGTTTATCGACGGATCGAACCTGTTTTATTCGGAGCGCCGTGCCGGATGGGGCGTCGACTACGCGCGCCTGCGCGAGTTCCTGTCGGCCGAATTCGACTTGAAGTTCATCAACTACTACACGGCAATGCCGAAAGAGGGCGACGAGCCAGCGCGGCAAAAGAAGCAAAACTATCTTTCCAAGATCCGCAAGCACGTGCGCGTTCTCATCAAACCGCTCAAATATCTTGCCACCCGTATTGTCACGGAAGGCCTCACCATCGAAGGCGTCGATCACAAGGGAGATTGCGACGTCGAAATAACGGTAGACGTCATGAATGCGCTCGACGGACTGGATGCCATTGTCGTCTTTTCGGGAGACAGCGATTTTGTGGCCTTGCGCAAAGATGTGCTTCGCAAGGGCAAAAAAATCTGTTTCGTAGCCCATCGGCACAATCTCGCGATTGAACTGAAAAAAGGTAAACACGTAACGCTCAATAGTTTGCGCGCATATATTGAATACACCGGGGGACAAAAGAAAACCCCCGCAACGCGCGGGGGAACATCAGTAAGGCCAAGTATAGTCGCTTTGTTCGGGATGTCAAGCGGCGGCGGCGTGCCTGTGGACAGCGAGATTTCGTGGCTCAAAATAAAATCCATCGAAGCGGTCGCCGAAGAAGACGTGTACGACGTGGAAGTAGAAGGCACGCACAACTTCATCGGCAACGGCATCGTGGCACACAACACCGCCATCTTCAATCAGGCCTCCTCCACGATGTTCACCAATAGTGGCGCCACGTGGCTCACCGGTGCCGGATTATCGGACGCGCTCCTTGCGACCGACGGTAGCGGCAAGGTCGTCGCCACTTCCACGCCCACGGCCAACAATTTCATCGCCACATCGCAAACGGCCGCCTCTTCTTTGCCCTACGCTTCGACGACCGCGTTCACGGTCTCCGGCAATGCCTATTTCCCCGGCTCGGGTATCTGGAACTCCTCCGGCGCTGTCGGCATCGGGACGACGACGCCGCAAAATCCACTTTCGGTCATCGGACAAATTCAGTCAGACAAAAGTACGTTCCCTGGCCTACTTCTCAGCGTGAACGGGGCAGCAAAGAGCACCTTGTTTTGGGATACGACCAACAATGTCCTTCAACTTGGGAGCGGCGCTCTCAACAATGGTATTAGCGTTCAAACGAGCACGGGCAACGTGGGCATCGGCACCACAAGTCCCCAATCGCAACTGCACGTATGGGGCGCGGGACAAACGACCGCCGCTCTCACCGACAGTGGCAACACGGGCGGGATGCTCACGCTCTCCGATACCGGATTGGCGGCGGGCAACGGCGGTGCGCTCGCCTTCAGCGCGTTCGGGAGCGACAAGCGTTTTGCGGCGATAAAAGGATTCCTTACCAACGGCAATAGCAATACTGCGGGCGATCTGGCATTCTCAACTCGTAGCGCCATCAGCGACACAGCGCTCACCGAGCGCATGCGCATCGCTGGAGACGGCAACATTGGGGTGGGCACGACGACGCCTATCTACCAACTCGACATCGACGCGAGCAAGGGGCCAAGTGTCACTTCACCCGGTATCCGTGTCGGTGATTTCAGCGCTGGCCAGTCGTATGTCGTTCCTATAGAAGCGATCAGCTCCCGCGCCGATGGCAACACCACTTTCGAGGGCCGTCTCGCGGCCAGCTACCGGCGCACCGATGGCACCGCCATACCTTCGGGCGCGGCGATAGGCGGGGTCATGTTTGGTGGTCAATGGGGCACCGACACCTCGTTCCAATCGAGCAAACTTCTCTACCCGGCTTCTATCAAAGGAGTGGCCGAAGGCAGCTTTACGAGCGCGAGCGCGATGTCGACCGGCCTCGCTTTTTCCACCGGCTCCACCGGCGATGACCTCCGCTCCGCCAACCTCGGCTACGGCACGGAGCGCATGCGCATCGACTCTGGCGGCAAGGTAGGCATCAATCGGACGACCCAGCTCGCCCAACTCGAGATCAAAAATTCCACTGCCTACTCCACGCCTACACTCGGCACTGGCACCGGCGTCTTGGGCCTTATCGGATACGATGGCTTGTACGGCACCTACATAGGAATATCAGGCACCGGCGACACGTGGTTCCAGAGCCAGCGCAACGACGCGAATACCGCCGCGTACAATCTGCTCTTCAATCCCTCGGGCGGCAACGTCGGCATCGGCGTAACGAGTCCTCTCGCCGGTTTGCATGTTGCGGCAGGTACGCTCGGCGGACCTAATACGAGCGGTACCACTGCGGACTCGATGCTCAAGATAAGCAATCCAGCAACGAGCGGTGCGGGCATGGATTTCGGTGTTGCCTACTTAGCTTCGCCCATCTATTCGTGGATACAGAGCCGTGAGATGACGAATCATGGCATCAACTACAACCTTGCCATTAATCCAAACGGCGGCGCGGTCGGCATTGGGATGAATCCGAGCAACATTCTCGATATCACACAAAATCAGAACGCTCCGTCTGTCATCAAGGTCTTAAATAGCAATGGCTCATCGGCCGCCGACAGCGCCTTGTACCTTAGTAATGGAACCTCGCTCGGAATAGTCCAACAAGCTGGGACGGGATGGAACAGCGCATTTTTCTCCGGCGGCCCGACGACGGCCGAGCAAATGAATGTAGGTACGCAAGCAGCCGGGCCACTCATTTTTGGCACTTCCAATTCTGCTCGCATGACGATCGATTCTTCCGGCTTCGTCGGCATCGGCACCACGACCCCGCAGCATAAGCTTTCCGTCGAAGGAGGGAGCGCCACCTCGATCATGGTCGGCAACACCTCATCAACGGGGTATGCAGGCTACCGCATTTACAATGATACCTACGGCAATTCGCGCACGATGGAAATTGACTATTCTGGTAGTGCTTATGCAAGCTCCTTGCTTTCGAGCGGCGTCACGGGTGAAGCGGGATCCATCGCGACGACCGGTGCGTATCCCCTTATGTTCGGGACCACCAACACCCTCCGAATGATCATCGGCTCCGCAGGCAGTGTCGCTATCGGTAATACCCAACTCAATCAGAAATTCTCGGTAACGGGCGCAAGTGGTGAGTCGAGTGGCGCGGGCACGAGCGGCATCCTCGCTATCACCACCGGCACGGGCCTCAACACCGACAACAAGATAGAAATGGGCATTGTCGACGACAGTTACGGCTGGCTCAATGTTATTCACCCGGGTTCTGCCCAACTCCCGCTCTCTTTGAATCCCGGCGGTGGCACCGTGGGCATCGGGACGACCTCTCCGGCAGGACTCCTGCATGTTGATGCCGCCTCAAGCATTGTCGTATTGACCTCGGCGGACGCGGGTAGCACTGAAACCACCGACGCCAAGGGTGTGATCTTCAGATCCGGTAGTTATCGCATGGGCGAATTCGCGTCGCGCCTTGTGAAATCCGATGAGGGTGGCGGCATACCGCTCTACATCCAGACCAACGAGAGCGGCAATAAAACCACGTGGGTCAATGCCGCACGTTTTGGGCCGTACACGGGTAACAGCAACAAGTTTGAGACGTTCGGCCAAACAGCACTTGCGACAGCAAGCGGCCTCGTCGGGATCGGTACCACCACGCCGGTGGGGTCGCTCCATATCGTCTCTTCGACAAATCAATTCAATAGCATCCAAGACGGTATCGCGCTGGGCAAATCCAGCTCCGGCGACTACCAGATACAGCTCACCAATCCTGCCGGCGGCAACCCGCACATCGATTTTACCAATGGGACCAACGAAGATTACGACATGCGACTCATCCTTGCAGGCGACGATCAGCTCAATGTCGATGGTGGCAATCTCGTCGTCCTCGGCACCGGCACCACCTGTACTATCGGCAACGGCACCGGCGCCACCAACTGCACGTCCGACTCCCGCTTGAAAGCGAATATTGCTTCTATCAGCGGCACGAGCGCATTGGCAGGCCTTTCCAAGATCCGCGGGGTCACATTCAACTGGGCGGATCCGTCCAAAGATCAGGGCGAGCAGGTCGGCGTGATCGCGCAAGATGTGTTGCAAGCATTCCCGCAGATCGTCCACACCGCCACGACCACATTCATGGGACAGCTCGGCAATTATTACACCGTCGACTACGCGGCCCTCGTCTCGCCGCTCATCTCTGGGGTCAATCAGCTCAACACGCGCACGGGATTCATCGAGAGCGCGTACGGGGCATCGTCCACTCCTGCTTTCTATGTCGACGCCGCCGGAAATGTGGGTATTGGAACCAGCACCGCTTCCGCGTTCCCATACAAACTCAACGTGGCCGGCTCGGTGGCCGCAGAAGATTTCATCAACATCTCCACACGTGGCTCAAAGACCGACATCACCCCCCTCGAAGCGGTACCAAGGCAAGGCCTTGGTACATCGGAAGACGACATACTCGGCAAGATCAATGACACTACGCTCTTCTCCTATCGCTACAAAGACGAGAATACTTCCGCACCGCTCCGTATCGGCCTCATCACCGACAGCGCCCCCTCCGAAGTGCTCTCTCCCGATGGCGGCGGGGTGGATATCTACAAGCTCGCCGCGTTTACCTTTGCGGGCCTGAAGGCCGAGGATCGAAAAGTGGCGGCGCTCGCGTTGCGGGTGGACTCCCTCGAATCCGCCATGGCCGTGTTGCCAAGGCCCGGCCTTGGCAACGGTGATATAGATCTGTTCGTCGGCATCAGAGAATGGTTTGCAAACGCGGCCAACGGCATCACAAAATTCTTCGCGGGAGAAGTACGTACCAACAAACTCTGCCTCGATGACGTGTGCGTCACCAAAGAACAGCTACAAGCAATGCTTGCCGCCACCGGTGTCGCCGCGGCATCTTCCACTCCTTCGGAGAGTGAGTCCCCTTCTTCCCCTTCCAGCCCATTAGGCCCTCCCGTTCTCGAAGTCCAGGGCAATAACCCCGCCACCATTCAGGTCGGTGATTCATACAACGACCTCGGCGCGCTCATCACCGGCCCCACACAAGCGGAGATGAACCTCGGTATTCAGGTGGTGGTGGACGGTGGCGCCACGACCACGCCCGATATGATCCAGATAGACACCTCCGTAGAGGGTACACACTCTATTGTATATAGCGCGACCACGCAGGGCGGCCTCACCGGCTACGCGGAGCGCACGGTGGTGGTGGAAACTCCCGCTCCCGCAAGCCCGCCAGCAGATGAGTCAGCCAATCCCGACACGAGGGACTCTGGCGAGACCGCAACCTCCACAATCCCCTAACCCGTAAGGTTCAACCTTACGGGTTTTCAACGGTCCAAGAATTTCGCATTCTCACGATAGTATTCCTGCGCGTCGCGAAGCATCGCGACACAGGATGGCTGCCGATCAAAATATTCCTCGACGACATCATGCACGATTGCCGTTTCGGGACGCTTTATCCCGAAGAAGTCCGGCGCACTGGAATATCGATACTCTCGAAGTTTTTTCTCGATATGAGTTACATTCCCCTGCCCCTTCTTCCAACCCGGTTCTATAAGTTCGATTGGATTAAAAAGCACATATTGTATCGCGTGTTTGAAATACTCATCGGTATTCAAATGTTTGGATTTATATCTGCCAGAGCATAGTGGTCCAGTGCGCTCATATTTTAAATTGAAATACATAGTGTAGCCTGTGAATACTTTCTGCATAAAACGCGACAGGCTGCCATCGGAGAGTTGCCGCAAAATGAGATGCATGTGATTCGGCATGAGTGCGTATGCCCCGATATCAACCAACGGGGCACCCCGAACAGGATCTCTTTTTAAAACTTGTTCCAACCGCACATGCCGAAGCTCAAGGTCATATAATCGCGTGTTCGAATCTTCATCGTTGCATACATATAAGAGCACTAGAAATCGCTCACAGTCATCTTCATCCATAAATACTTGCCGTTTATCAACGCCACGATTGAAACAATGATTCCACTCATCAGTAACGATTGGTATGCGATTACCCATTAGGCTATTTTAAACCCGTAAGGTTGAACCTTACGGGTTTATCCACACAAAGCTTAGTCGGTGATGCGCCAGCCTTGGGCGAGGAGAGGTTCGGCTTTTTTGTATTTCATTTCGCGCGTTTCACTGCCGTTGGTTATCTTCACGTGGTCATTGCGGCCGAATTCTTTCTTGCCCGATGGAGCGTTCACGGCGGTGATCATTCGCGCAGCTTGTTTGATAACGTTACTTTCTTGTGGCGGGGCCATACTACCTGCCAACACATTGGGCAGTATCTGGATCACGTGCAATGCGTACGTTTCCTCCATGCCTTGGAAAAGTTTGAGGCCTTCTTTTTTGTATTCGACGAGTGGGTCACGCTGGCCATACGCCCGCAAGTTCACGGAGCTGCGCAGATATTCCATCGCCTCCAGATGCTCCACCCACAACGCATCGATGGTCTGCAGGAGGAAGCGCCGCGCCGCGCCATACAGCGACTCTCCCATAGAAGATCGTTTGGCGTCGATCGTTGCTGCGAATTCATCATTACCCTGTGCGAGACGTGCGAGCTCAGTGTCGATATCGGCATTCTCGCCAGCGAGGAGCATGCGGCGACGCTGGTAGACGGACCGACGTTGGATATTCAAGACATCGTCGTAGGCAAGTACATGCTTGCGCGCATCGAAATTCAGCTCCTCGATGCGCGTTTGCGCTTTTTCGAGCGCACGCGTGATCATCGGGTTGAATATGGGCTCGTCTTCGGGGATCTTAAAGGTACCCATCACGCGTTTGATGACGTCGGAAGCGAATACCTTCATGAGCGGGTCCTCAAGCGATACGAAGAACTGCGTTTCGCCGGGATCACCCTGGCGACCCGAGCGGCCGCGCAGCTGATTGTCGATACGCCGCGCTTCGTGCCGCTCGGTGCCGATCACAAAGAGTCCGCCCATATCCTTGACCTCCTTATATTCCGCGTCAGTCCCAGGATTGCCACCGAGCTTGATGTCGACACCGCGGCCCGCCATGTTGGTCGCGATCACGACGGCGCCCCTGCGTCCTGCCTGCGCGATGATCTCTCCCTCGCGCTCATGATTCTTCGCATTCAATATCTCATGCGGTATCCCTTCCTGCTTGAAGTGTGCGGACAAGAGCTCGTTCTTCTCCACAGAGACGGTACCGACCAAAACCGGCTGGCCCTTGTCATGCAGTTCTTTTACCTTCTTCGCCATAGCGCGGTACTTCCCATCTTCGGTCTGGAAAATGAGGTCGTCCGCATCCACGCGTAAGGCGGGCTTATTGGTCGGGACGACAACGGTGTTGAGCCCATACACTTTATAGAATTCTTCCGAAGACGTGGTGGCGGTGCCCGTCATACCGGCAAGTTTCCCATAGAGGCGGAAATAATTTTGGAATGTGATGGAAGCAAAGGTGCGCGATTCTTGCTGCACATTCACGCCCTCTTTGGCCTCGATAGCCTGGTGGAGGCCCTCACTCCAGCGCCGACCGGGCTGCATTCTACCGGTGAACTCATCTACGATCATGACCGTGCCGTCACGTACGACATACTGCTTGTCCCGTTCATAGAGTGCGCGGGCCCGAACGGCAGTCTCCAGATGGTGCACGAATTTGATACCGGCATCGGTGTAGATATTGTCGATGCCCAGTGCCTTCTCTGCCTTTTCTATTCCTGTGTCCGTGAGCGCAATCTGTTTATGCTTGTGATCAACCGTGTAGTCCTCTTCAGGTACGAGCCCTGCCGCAATAGCGGTGAATTTTCCGTAGAGTGATTCGGCGTCGGAAACAGGCGCGGAGATGATGAGCGGGGTGCGCGCCTCATCGATGAGGATCGAGTCTATCTCATCGACGATGGCAAAGTTGTACCCACCGTTCTTTTCGAGCCGCTGACGCAAATTGGCCGGTTCGTACTCCAGATTGTCGCGCAGAAAATCAAAACCGAACTCATTATTGGTGCCATAGGTAATGTCGGTGGCATAGGCTTCCCCGCGCGTGCACGGGCGCATGAAGTCATGCACGACCTTGAAACTCCCGATCGCATCTATCTGTGCATCGTCGGCTGCTTGCACAGGCGAAGGAACTTGCGAAGGATCGTATAAGAATGAAGATTCGTGGTTCAAAATGCCCACGCTCATGCCGAGCGCGTGGTAGATCTGCCCCATCCACACCGCATCGCGCCGTGAAAGATAATCATTGACTGTGACAATGTGTACGCCCTTACCTTCAAGCGCGTTCAAATACGCAGGCAGAGTGGCGACAAGGGTTTTCCCTTCGCCGGTGCGCATCTCAGCAATGTCGCCCTGGTGCAATATCATGCCACCCACGAGCTGGACATCGAAATGCCGCTGGCCGAGCGTGCGGCGCGATGCTTCGCGCACGGCGGCAAATGCCTCCGGTGCCAGAGCATCCAGTTTTTCTCCTGCGGCAATGCGATCCTTGAACTCGGCCGTCTTGGCCTTCAGTGCATCGTCGGAAAGTGCCCGCATGTCCGCTTCAAGCGCATTCGACGCCGCCACGATCGGCTCTGCGCGCCTGAGCGCAGCACCATTGGTATCGCCGCCGAGCAGTTTGTTCCAGAATGCCATATCAGACGAATCCTACCCTAAAACAATGGCTAAGGCGATTGTTGTTCACTTGCCGACACCATATTGTTTTTACAATGAAGAGTAGCACCAAAGTAGTGCTGGCATGGCTCATCCCTGTGCTATATCTACGCTATAGCAAAAAGATAGCACGACGCTACCTTCCCCTCTGTAAGCCAAAGCGCTGCTTAAGATGCATATCATATTCAAGCTCATCCACCACCATATACAGCATGTCCTTACCCACCTTGAAATCCGCCTTCAAAAGGGTAATAAAGTCTTCGCAGTCATATGGATATGCCCAGACGCTGTCTTGCAAACGCTCGAAGCCAATGGCAACGAGCGATCTGCGTATCTTCTCCCGCAAACCTTTTCTGTATTCGGGAATATCGAAGATCAAGATCCGCCATCTCCCATCCCACTTTTGATGAGCAAGCGGGGCGGAAAGCATGCGCGTGCGCATAAAAGCCTCGCCTTTTTTGGTGAGCCGAAGGTGGGCACCCTCGTACGCAAGAAGCCCCTTGCGAACAAGGTGCTTGCGTGCCCGTGCGATATTACTCCCGTCAAAAGGTGTCGGCATGAATCCGAGTTTATGAAGCGCGGTAAGAACATTGGGCGCAACCACCGCAACGGCAAGCACACCAGCGACCGCCGTAGTTTGTAAGATGATCCGTTTCAGATCGCGGCGTTTCTTGCGCTGCCTACCCCGCGTTTCGATATCTCCCATCGTGCTAATTATATGCTATAGCAGTGAGTTAGCACAGTAGGTTCCGGGAAACTGTTATCCATGCAGTGCAGGTCTTCGGTGAGCCGTGCGCCACTCTCGATATCTTTATCGGGTACGGCGAGGGCTATAGATCCGTCCGCGCGGTACGGAGAAGGATTTCCGCTGCTTGGTGACCAGCCGTGCACTGCCGATTTTCACCACGAGCGTCTGCCTAGTGTCGCTACCTTAATGCAGGACAAACAAAAAAACAACTCCCCCGAAGGGGAGCTATTTTGAGAAACCTCAGAAGAGACTACACGCGCTTTTTGCGCTTCGTTGCCTTCTTCTTTGTCGTCTTCTTCGCCTTTCGCTTTTTTGCCATACGATGATTGAAATTTTTTGTGGTAATTCGACCCGCACGCTCAAATACAAGATCTGATCAATGCGTTTTTATAATTATTGCACCGCGATCTCTCACATGCGCACTTCACACACATAACGTGTGGATAACTTTCGTGAGAAATATTTTTCTAAAATGCGCGTGTGATAAATATACGAACGACCGCTCATACATCTGCAACCACGCGCATACACAGACACACTATTGCATGCGCCCGGTAGGTGGTATTGTGAAAGGAGGAAGGACGTATTGTGGAGGGCGGCGGCACTCACATAAGACTTTCACTTTGGAGCTCGCACCCGTCCTCCACATTGCGCCTTTCCCCCTCGTCCAAAAAAACGCCTGCAGTTCCCCTTAAGGAACTGCAGGCGGTATACCGAACACGTCTTCCCAGCGGTCTTCCCAATCTCGCACATCGAAGCCGTGGTAGTGACCGCGATTCACGCGGCGCTCAAGCGGGATATTGAACGCCTTGGACCCCTCAACACAGTCGTTCCCGAATAGATCACTGCGCACGATCTCGCTTGGCAGCGGGAACATCCGTATCGGATACCCGGAGATGCGCAACTCAAAGATCAGTGCCTGCTGGATGCCGAGCAGCCGATGATTGAGTACCGTGTGACCGTACCTTTGCGGCTGTCTTGGATTCGGCCTCCATGCTCTCGTGCAGATATGGAAACCGCACCGTTTGTCCCCTATCCATAATTCCTTCTGGGAAACCGCAGTCGGATAGTGCTTTTTTTCATAGAGAACAACCGGGCGGACGGAGAGACCGCGTGCCTGCGCCCACTCGACCACTTTTTTAAACCTGGCCGGCATCTGCGTCTCAAGAAACGCCACTCTGAGGGCTCGCTTATCCTGTCGCATTGCGGCGACCCGTTGATCCCGCAGAGCATCAGCACCCGCAAGAGACAATCGTCTCTTGCGCTTCATGCGGATCTTCGAGATCATCTGACGCGAAATGCCCGCGCTCTTGGCGATGCTCGTACCCAGTTCGCCCCACAAACCGAAAACCGCTCTTGCGAGCGGTATCGGCGACTTTCATAGAATTCCACACAGATGTGTGGCACTCACACGCGTGATTGTACCGCACGATATCTTTCCCGCAAGGCACGCTACTGCCCCGGTGTTATCGCCCCGGTGCGTATCTGCTGGATATACTTATCCGCCTCGCTCTTAGCGGCTGGAATAACGGTCCCGACTTTCTGAAGAGTGGCGATCGCGCGGGCCGCGTCGTGAGCGGCGTAATACACAGCCGCAAGCGTGAAATATCCTTGCGCCTGAGCGGGATTCACCGCGATAGCGGCCTCCCAGATCGGAATGAGTGGCGCGAAATTGTTGCGCGCGGCGTATGCGGCACTGACCCGTGGATCAGCTGCCTGCCCCGTGGCGATAACAGGCGCAAGCAGTGCCTGGCCTTGCGATTCCTGCCCCGCGCGGATGAGCTCTGCCGCATAGTAGACGCGCGCGCTCACATATGTGGTATCAAGATCATACGCAGCCTTGAAAGAACGAAGCGCACCCGGGATATTACCGAGCGCTTCCGCTGTTTGAGCCATTTGAAAAAGGATCGTCTGTTTCTTAGGTGATAATTCGTGCGCACGCTCGAATTGCACTGCAGCATCTTTGTAATCGCCGTACACGAAGAGCACCTGCGCTCCAAAGAGCGGAAATCGTGCGTCGAGCGGTGATTCTTTTTGCTGCAGTTCCATTTCTTGTATAGCGGTCTGCATAAATTGCTGTTTGAGGTCAGCCGACAAAGCGGCCGGAGCAAGTTGTACCGTTATCTGTGCGAGCTGTTCACGCGCCTCCTGCGTACCGAAGCTCCCGTAGCCGACGGCTTCTTTGAAATACGCGAGATTTTGCTCGGGGCCTGTTTGCGGAGGAGAGATGGCGGCTATGATGGCGTGGTTTTGTTTGAGTGCAGTGGCATTCAAAGACCAAGCCCCGGCAAGCACGAGTGCCGTCGCGGCTGCAGCCACAAGCGGAAGAGCCCCGCGAGAGAACACCTCTATCTCTGTCAGGGGCCGAGCGCTGTGCGCTTCTGCTTCGCGGTACGCAATGTAGCCCAAAACGGTCGCAAAGAGTATGTAGCTCGTGACATTGTCGAACACCGTAAGATTGTGCACGAAGTAACCGGCGAGTAGACCGGTGAGAATACTTCGCTCTGCGATCGTGAACGCGCCTCTCTTCCAGAGCACCCAGAGTGTGGCCGCAAAGATGGCAAGATAACTCAGGAGTCCGAGGGTCCCCCCTGCGATCCACCAATCGAAGAGCACGTCATGCACGCGGTCAAACCACTGTTCTTGCGCGTACATGCGCGGATCGTAGTATTTGTCGAACACGATAGCGTAATTCTCCTGCCCCCATCCGAGGATCGGGCGCTCCTTTACTCCCTGCCAGGCAATACCCATATTGAGAAAACGGGCATGTGCGGTGTTGTCGGTCAGTGAAATGGAAGCGAGTCGGCCGAGGAATCCGATGCTGTTCACGAAAGTTGTGTCCCGTGCCATCCAAAGTCCGCTGGCAAGAATGACGCCTCCTGCGAAGACGACAGCGGTCACTCTGCGTAATTTCCTAGAGGCATCGCCCGAAATGGCATACAGTAAAAGAGCGAGGAACGCTCCGCCGATGAGTCCAAGCATGGTGCCGCGCGTGCCACTGAAGAGAAGCGCCATCGTGTCGAAGAGAATGGCAGTCGCATACAGGATCGACGGAGCGAGCCGGTCCGCCTTTTTGCGGACATTCCACACCTGCACCCAAAGCATTGCCGCAATGAAGATATGGAAGAGCATGTAGGCGGCAAAGTAGATCGGATTGCCGAACGTAGCATCGACACGGCCCGTGAGCCCCGTCCCGCCAGAACCGACCGTGAATATCCCGATGACCTGCAAAAGCCCGAGCACGCTCAAGAAGGCCGACACCGCAAGTGACCACTGGAGCAATCGACGCCAGAGATTTTCACCGTTCAATACGGAGACCGCAACGACGAGGTATGCGAAGGTGTGCGCGAGCGTGATCCAGCCATCCATGCGCTCATAGTTGCTCCAGAAGCTCTTGAACGGATGTACGCCGAGCGCGTCGGCTAGGGCGATCACAACAACGAAGAGGGCGAAGCTGGCGAGTACCCACGAGCGCCGAGGACGGTATGCGGGAATGACGAGCGCCAGCGCGAGCCATGCACCGACGATGATCTCGACAATAACGCGAAAAGCGAAATTTTTACCTGTTATGTAGGGAAAGAAGAGGCCGTTGGCGACGATGAGCGCGACAACAGGGAGCGAGAAAATTCCTGCAAGCACTACCCATCGCAGCGTTTTTTCGACGAATGCCATGGGCGCCATTCTAGCATCATATCCTTACCGCGCTAGATGCCTGGCAGGATGTCTTGCAACGAAAGTCGATTACGAGACCTTCATCGCTCGACGAATCCTGAACATGGCTCGCAAGGCCCCGATACTATCGCGTACGTGATCGAGCTTGCTTGCTCTCCCCGGGAACCTCTGCTCGTCCCACTGCACGGGCACTTCTCGAATGCGCAATCCTGAGCGCTCCGCGCGCGCGAGAAATTCCATATCGAAGAACCACCCCGTCTCTGTGCAGCGGGCGAGCACATTTCTGCCGCGCGCGTTCATGAGCTTGAGACCACATTGGGTATCTTCTACCTTGATACCGAGGATCATTTTCCGCACCCCGTTGAAAACCTTGGACAGGAGGGTGCGGATCGCGGTGCGATGGATGATGCGCGTGTCGATCAGGCGTGAACCGATCACGATGTCACACTCGTCATGCTCGAGGAACGGGAGCAGCCGTATGATCTGCGCAGGGTCAGCCGAGAGATCCGCATCGATGAATCCGAATATATCCGCTTGCGAGCGCCCTGCGCAGGCCACCACCGCCGCGCCTTTCCCGCGCTGGGGTACCTCAAGTACCGATACGCCATCGACCCGTCGCGCTTGCGCGCTGGTCGCATCTGTAGAGCCATTGTCGGCGAGGATGATAGTAAAGTCAGTGCCGGATATACCGTCGACAATCCGCTTCAGCGATGTGAGCGCTTCTCTGATTATCCCTTCTTCATTGAACGCAGGCACGCAAATATCTATGGTCATAGCGAGGCGCGGTCAAACGATGGTAGCATGACGTATCTCCTTGCTGAAGCTCTCCACTCCGGGGGGACGTGCCCGCACGCATGATTGCATGCGCCGTATACTCTGCTACCATCAGCAGCACGCCTCGTGTATGAAGATACGAAAAATAGATCCCGCGTGCAATTTAGATACCGTCCGCGACGGACGCGGCGGTATTTTCACCTTTTATCCCGACAAACCCATAGTAGAGTTCAACTTCCTCTTCCTGAATAAAGGCAAAGTCCGTGGCAATCACTATCATCCGGAGTTTGACGAATACTACGTGATCACCGAAGGTACGGGCGTGATCGTCACCAAGGAGGACGACAAAGAGTCGTTCCTCTATGTCAGCAAAGGTGATTGCGTTCATATTCCGGCGGGTGCGGTCCATGTGCTCTACGGCGTTACCGACTGTAATCTCGTAAGTATGCTCACCAAAAAATGGGACGATTGTGAGAAGCCGATCGTGCACGAGAATTTAGGCATGGGCAGGGGCGACCATGGAGATCCGAATTTTAAGATGCCGGGCTCGTAGCATTGTTTGTAATGTCATCTCACAAAAAAATTCGCTTCGGGGTCCTCGGCTGTTCGCGCGTCGCGAAACGCTCTGTCTTACCCGCACTTGCAGCTTCCCCGTATGCGGAGCTACGCTTGGTAGCGAGCCGCTCTGTAGAGAGCGCAGAAGCGTGCGCAAAGGAGTACGGCTCTCAGGCAAGCACGTTCGAGGAAATTCTGGCAAACGTGGATATCGATGCTGTCTATATCTCCCTCCCCAATTCTCTGCATGCGCAGTGGGTGATCAGGGCGGCCGAGGCAGGCAAGCATGTCTGGTGCGAAAAGCCCGCCGCTCTTTCCTACGAAAACGCGGAGCGCATGGTGGCAGCCGCACGGAAAAAAAACGTGCGGCTTATGGAAGGATTCATGTTCCTCTCGCATCCCCAGCACGCGAAAGTGAGAGAGATGATCGATGCCGGCATACTGGGGGATCTTTTGACATTCGAGGGCTGCTTCGCCGTCCCCATGCCGGCAGCATCGTCCACTATTCTCGAAAAAGATCTGGGCGGTGGCTGCTTTTACGACGCGGGTATGTATCCGATCGCCGCAAGCCGAATGATCTTTGGTGAAGAGCCAAAGAGCGTGGCGTGTACGCTCGTCATGGATCCGCATACCGGTGTTGACGTGAGAGCCGACATGATGCTCACCTACCTCGGAGGAAGATCGGCTCATATCTCTGCCGCATTTGGCTCGTACTTCCGATCCACGTACGGGGTGCTCGGCACCGAAGCGCATCTTACAGCGGCACGCGCCTACGCTGTACCCAAAGATCGGGTGACAATCCTCCTTTTGAACAAAAACGATGTGATCCAAGAGATCACTATTGAACCGGCAGACCACTTCCAGATCATGCTCGACGATTTCTGCGAAGAAATCGCCTTAGGCTCCGCGAGCACCAAAAAATACGAAGAAGATCTCCTGGCACAAGCGCGCATTCTCGATGCCGGCCTTCTATCTCATAGGGAGCGGCGATTTGTAAACATTTCGGAAATAGAATAATGCGGCACACTCTTCCAAAATCACCATACACGGGCCCAGAGGCACCGTATACGTCAAGTGGAAAGGTTGGGTACTTTTTGCTTAATCTCGCTATTGAGCGCGACCAGATCGGGGCGCGTTTTCAAGAAGGCAACGACGTCTTCCGCTGAAAAATCGGGATTCGTAGGGTAGAGCGCACCATACACTGCCGCGAGAAGCTGGTAATCTTCCGGCGTGTCGAGCGTGAGGCGAAGCTCCGGCCAGCGCATATCCCCTTCGGCGTACAGGAGTCTCCGTTTGTAGTGCGCGGGGTCGATACGGATCTGATAGCCGGCATGCTCGCGATACTCTTCTTCTGTGTGATCCTCTTCTATTTTCTTGAGAACTGCAAAGCGGTACACCCGCATGTCAAAACCATCAGGATATTTATCATCACCAAATTCGTTGCAGGTAATGTCGAGTTCGCCCTCATCAAGCATTTCAATCAGTCGGTCAACGATGCGCCAGTCCACCAATGGACTATCTGCCATGCCCTGTACGAAAATAGCCGCTGCATGAGCTACACCTGCTCCCACAATGCGCCCGAGCACATCGGATTCGCTTCCGCGAAAATAGGCGCAGTGCATCTCTTCGCAAAGCGCGACCACAGGGTCGTCGGTAGCATGTGTGGTCGTCGCGACGACCACTTCATCGGTATACCTGCTTCGACGATGCCGTTCGATCATGTGTTGCATCACCGGCTTCCCTGCAAGCGGCATCATGATCTTGCCTGGCAAGCGCGTGGAGGTCATGCGCCCTTCTATCGCGGCAACGACTTTTTTTCCGCCGATCATGAAAATGCCTTGATGGTCGCGCGCAAAATCTCTGCCTGTTTCTCGGCCCGATCCCAATCCCAATAATTCGTCTTGAACGCAAGTATCTGCTTTTGCAGTCGTTCAGCCACCGGGCAGAGCCCTTCTGAGAAATCCTGCATCGTGCCGTGATACGTTGCCTCGATGACCTTCTCCTTGCCAGAGAAATTGCGTGAGCCTTTCTGGAACATCGGTTCCTGGTATGAAAGTTTCCACGCAGCGTATATGCCGTCTCCTCCGAGCTCCATGAATTTTTTCCGGAAATCCGTCCATGCGATATCGGGGTGCGTGAGCCGTGCGGCGAGCGACCAGTAGGAATGCACCATATGCGCTGGCGTCTCCTGTGGCTTGAGCCAGGGCGTATCGCCTATCGCTTCGATAAAAAGGTGCGCGACATCCATACGGCGCTGGACCAATTCTTCAAGCCGCTCAAGCTGACCAAGTGCCACAGCTGCGCAAAGTTCTGGCATTCGATAGTTATAGCCAAGCTCTACATGACGTTCATATGCTGGATTCTGGATGTCATCTTTGGTTATCACGCCAGTGGCTCGAGAGAGGCTCTTGTACCCGAGCACCGAGAAGCGACGCATCTCGTCTGCTAGATCCGCATCCGCGGTGCATATCAGGCCACCTTCTCCAGCGGTCATGTGCTTCGTCGATTGAAGACTGAAACTCGATATATGACCGATCGAACCGACCATACGGCCTTTGTATGTTGCCAAGAAACACTCCGCACTGTCCTCAATCACCATAATATTCTGCTTCTTTGCGATCGCCATGATCTCGTCCATTTCCGGTGATAGACCGTAGAGAGCAATCGGCATAATTGCTTTCGTGCGCGGCGTGATCAATTTCTCGATCGACGTTGGATCTATCTGAAAGGTCTCTTCTACCACATCAGCAAATACCGGTACTGCATCGGCTTGCAATATCGCCATCGCCGGCGATGACATCGTGAGAGGTGTGGTGATCACTTCATCTCCGGCGCGAACGCCAGCACCCCACAAAGCTGTGTGCAACGTCATCGTGCCATTGGCTTGTGCGATAGCGAATGGTACATCGAACTTTTTGGCGAACGCTTTTTCGAATCGACTGAGCATCTTGGTGCCACGCGAATTAGAAAAATCCGAAGTGAGCACTTCTTCTACGTATTTCCGCTCTGCATCCCCGATACGCTTAATCGTGCTGGTGTTCATAGGCTCAGGATATCACTTCCGGCGCAGCAGTATGCATAGCGCGGAGTGAAAGGTGGCGATGGACATTAAATCCATTTTTATTGATGCCGACGGGATCTTCGTAGCCACCGACGTATACTCGATCGCCATTATGATCAGTATCAGAGGACCAAAGATAGTCGTGCTTCCAAAGGGTCTCACCTTTCAGTAATCGCCACGTAAAAAAAGTGAACGTGAGCGTAATCGCGTTGGGGAATTGTTCTCCCTGTAGACCTTTCTGGATATCCTCTGGCTGTTTTCCGCGAGCATTTTCTCGTACTGCTTTGGGTATCAAATGCCATTGTCCATCAAGTGGCTCGTTGGCAAAATCTTCCCTCAGATACCAATCTTGGTTGTACATGCAGGGTTCTGACACAGCGGGATCCATCCCGAATTTCTCACGCAGTCCAGTGAGCGTGAGCCACTTGATCTGAGGCGTAAAAATCAGGATATGTGTATCTGCGCATTGCTCAAGAGTCTCCCTAGAGAAGGGTATGGCTGGCGCGCCGAAATTCTCGCCAGCGAGAAATGGTAGCGTTCGGAGCTCTTCAGGACCGATCGTATTCATACCTGTGTTTGTAGATATCGGATGCCATCTTCATAGGACGCAACGTCACCTTTTTGCTGATACTCTTCGAGTTTATCAAAATTTCGAGCTTGGAGAGTATCTCTTGCCCCCCACGGATTCTGCTCGGTCATAGAAAGTGGCGCGACCGCGTTGATGATTTTCAGTTTTACACCTCCATCCTGCATGGCCTGAACGAAGGTCAGGAAGGCTCGGTACTGGTGATGGGGGGACGTGAGCACGAGAATTGTTTTCCAACCCCGCTCTTTCGCAAGCTCGAGCGCGCGGTCTGCTTCGGCTCGCGTATGTGCGCCACGCGTATCTTCGAAAAGAAGTGCGTCCTCCGGAAGTCCGAGTCGTATCATTTCAGCCCTGACCTCGCGGGATGGAAAACTTCCATATGCACGATCGTCCGCACTTCCTACTATTGCAACGAGTGGTGCGAACCCTCGCTTCCAAAGATCAACCGCATGGGCCGCACGATGCACTCCATCACCCTGCATCACGAAAATAACATCTCCTTGCACCAGCAACTGCTGGTGCAGCAGATGGATAAACTCGTCTTTCGGGCTCATGCGATGTCCTCCCATCGGATCGGCTCGCCTGCCGGCAAATCCCGCTTCACGAGTTTGCCGATGAGATTGAGCTTGTATTTGGGTGCGATCCCCAGTGCGGGTCGCAGCTCAACGATATCGGTCTTCTTGAGCACGGCACCCTTTTTAATATCGCGCGCCGCCGTGAGTCCGCGACGCTGGACAATGACGGTCTCCGACTCTTCGTCGACGACGAATTTGCGACTAGAGCCGAGCGCGCTCTCAAGCTTGCGCGCCTTCTCGATGAGATCGGCCATTTCCTGTGGCTCCATCGAATGGGGGTGATCGGGACCTTTGTCATTCCTATTAAGGGTAAAATGTTTCTCGATGACCTTGGCTCCCTGTGCTATCGCACCGAGCGCCACGACATCACCAGGTGAGTGATCGGAGTACCCCACGATGCAATTGAATGCGTCTTTATACGTGCGGAGCACATTGATGTTGGCGTTCTCGATCTTGGATGGGTAGTTGGTGATACATTGCATCAGTACAAAATTCTTATTGCCTGTCTTTTCTATGGCTCGCACCGCTTCGTCCACTTCCGCGAGCGTCGAGTCGCCGGTCGCGAGCATGACGGGCTTGCCTTTCTCTGCCGTATATTCGAGCGCCTCGAGCCACGTGATTTCGCCCGAGCCAATTTTGTAGAACTCGATGCCTATCTTTTCGACAAGGTCGACGGCCTCGAAGTCATAGGCGGCGGTGGAGGGCGTAATACCGATCTTCCAGCAGTATTCAAAGAATTCCTTGTGCCACGGACGCGGGAATTCGGCATCCTTGAATACCTCGTCGACAGGCCGGTTCCACGAGCCGTGGACACCCTTCAATTTCATCGAGGCGAACGCGCGGCGCGAAACAATGTTCTTCGCCTTGAAACTCTGTATCTTGGCGCAGTCGGCGCCGCACTGCTTGGCCTCGTACGCAAGTTTTTTCGCTTTCTCGATGCTACCGTCGAAATTTGCACCGATCTCAGCGATAACATACGTCGGATGGCCCTCACCAACCATCCGCTTGCCTACCTTAAATTCGCGCGCGAACACAAGCGGTCCCCCGTGCTTCATAGATCATGTTCGGCAAGAAGTGCCGTCATTTGTGTGGCCGATAGCTGCGCCTCATTCGTATGGCTGTGATATTCAAAACCTTCGGCAAGCTTTTTCGCGCCCTTGTAGTGCTTGACGTGGTGCTGCATACCCTCGAGCGAAGGCGATAGGACTATGTAGCGGTCTTTCATCTCGTAAGCAGTCCTGCCCTCTTCCTTGGTGACAAGACACTCGTGTAATTTCTCGCCGGGCCGGATGCCGATAACGCGACAGAAAGCCTCGGGTGCTATGGTCTTCGCGAGATCGACTATCTTCATCGATGGTATCTTGGGCACGAACATCTCGCCGCCCTGCATGATCTCCAGCGATGTGAGCACGAGGTCCACCGCCTGCGGCAGCGTTATCCAAAAGCGCGTCATACGCTCGTCGGTGATGGTGAGTTTCCCTTCTTTTTTTTGTTTGCGAAAGAGCGGGATGACCGAGCCGCGACTTCCCATCACGTTACCGTAGCGCACCACGCTAAAGATGGTCTTGCGTTTGGGACCTCGGTAGGAATTGGACTGTATGAAAAGACGGTCGGAGCAGAGCTTGGTAGCGCCATAGAGATTGACGGGGCTCGCCGCTTTGTCGGTCGAGAGCGCGATAACCTTCGGTACGTCGTTGTCGAGACAGGCATTGATGACGTTCATCGCGCCGTCCACATTTGTCTTGATGGCTTCCATCGGATTGTACTCGCAGGCCGGCACCTGTTTCATCGCGGCGGCGTGGATGACGACGTCCACGCCTTCGGTGGCACGCTTCACGCGCACCGCATCGCGCACATCGCCGATGAGGAATCGCAGTCGTGGATCGTTGTTGAATTCGCGCTGCATCTCCCACTGTTTGAGCTCATCACGACTAAAAATACGCACTGTTTTGGGCTTGTTTTCTGAGAGGAGTTTCTTTATGCAGGTCTTGCCAAAACTACCGGTACCTCCGGTGATGAGAATGGTCTTGCCGTCGACCGCTGACATGGCGGGACTATACCACTAAAGACAGAAAAATGAAGCTCAAGGCTTATTTCTTCTCGATGAGCGTATCGTTGAGGAGGAGCGCATCAAGGTCGCTCAATTCGAAAACACGCAGGGCATCAGCAGCCGTTTGGACGATCGGTTCACCGTGGAGGTTGAACGACGTGTTCAGAACACCACCTACGCCAGTCAATTTTTCAAATGCCGAGATAAGTGATTCGTATGCTGGGTTTTGTCCGAGCGGTATGACCTGCGGACGGCAGGTTTTATCGGCCGAATGTAATCCAGCTCTCAGATCTTTAGCTCCACGCGCTGTCGTTTCAAACCCAATGGTCATGTAAGGCGCTCCGCCTTTTTTATATCCGATGAGATAATCAGTGGCACGATGCTCGAGGATACTTGGTGCGAAAGGCATCCAAAAATCTCGATTCTTCACTTTCTCATTGATGATCGCCACCACGTCAGCGTTACGCGGGTCTGCAATGATCGAGCGATTCCCAAGAGAGCGAGCGCCGAATTCGGAACGACCAGAAGCACGCCCGATAACCTTGCCACGAGCGAGAAGTCCCGCAACATATGGATATCGCGCCTTTTTTGTGATCCGATATTTCCCCGCTCGTGCGTGCTTTTTCAGCAGTATTTCGATATCTGCATTTTCAATCGCTGGCCCAAGATATGCATCAGACAGTGGCTTGATATGCTTGCGCGGATCACGTGTATGGAGCATGCAATCGTTATAGAGAAAGGCCATTGCTGCACCTATCGCCTGTGATGCGTCGTCGGGGGTAGGATTCACAAAGAAGTGCTTTACGCCAGGCATCCGATTGATGAGCATATTTGCCTTCACGTTCATCGCCACACCCCCGGCAAAGGTAATGTTCTGTATGCCCGTTCTGTTCATGGCGTTCTTGAACCATGTGAGAATGATCTCTTCGGCGTACTTCTGGAGTGCACCGGCAAGCGCATCGAAACGCACCCCTTCGAGTTTATCTTTAAAATAAAAATACATATCAGTGGGCCGCTTCACGGTCTTGAAGCGGAGGCCATCAACTTTCTGCATACCTCGGAACAGCATGAGTGGCTGTTGAAAATACTTCTCCTTTGCATAGGCAGCCAGCCCCATGACCTTGTATTCATGCTCATTGGGCTTCATCCCGAGTATGAGAGTGATGTAGCGATACAGGCGTGCAAGACGAAAGTCAGAATCAGCGGCTATTCGGCGAAATACGCCCCCCCTCACAACACTTACTGACGCATTAACACCGTCGCCCCATGCATCGGCAGTGAAAACCAGTGCATCCTGCCGTATGGGAGAGGCAAAATATGCGTACATTGCGTGCCCCGTTGAGTGGTCGATGAACGTTATCTTCTGCGGATCGATACCAAGATGTTTCACCAGAGTATTTCGGCGAAATTCCTGAAAATATGCATCTCGTTCCCGTGCACTTTTTCTTTTATGGCGATGATCTTTCTTCAAGAAAGTGATCGCTTGACGCCACATTTTCGGGCCTGGGTATTGGGCCACATCCACTTTATCTTTGAAGACATCAAGATAGTGACGAACACTGTTTTTACGACCATAAAAAAGCGGATGCCAGTATACGTTTTGCTCGCGGAGACAGTCAGCTATAGAAAAACGAGAATAATGGCCTGTGAGCATGTACGAGGGGTCCCATTCAAAACCAATACATGCCACTGCATCAAGTTCCTGTGAGGTAACGCCGCCTTCACGCAGGCAGTATTCAATGGCCTCTTTGGGATAGCGTTCATCGTTCTTGATCCGTGAGAAGCGCTCTTGACTTACTGACGCGATCACCCGGCCGTCGACCAAAAGCGCGGCGGTCGAGTTCTGCTCCCACATGATGCCGAGGACTTTCATGGTGGGCACGCTACCTGCCAGTCGTACGGCTGTCAACAAGTGCGAGCACATGTGAGGCAGCTCTCTGAGGATCGTGTGTGCTCAGTATTTCTTTGAACGGTAGCATCGCTCGCTTCTTTTTTTGCACGAGGCTGACGGTAGGAATACCGCAGGATACGGCAAGCGCCAGCGCGGCGGTCTCAGCTCCGACCACGACATGCGCACGGACGAGATCCCGTACAACATCCTTCTCGCGTGATCTGTGTATATGTACAGACCGGTCGTACGTGCGGATCAATCCATCATATCGAGTACGTACGTCAGCGGGATGAAAACGAACCAGCAGATGCGGTGGATGCTCGGTTGCAGCCATGACAACAAGCAAGGCCTGCAAGAGGGTCTGGCTTTCTGGACGAACATCGCTCAGAAAGAGGATGGTCCTTTTCTTTGGGAGCGCTTTTCTCAACGAACGATACCTTCGTACATCTCCTGCGATGTACTCATTGGTCACCAGCATCGCTGGTATGTGCGGGAATTGCTCCCGAATATCATGCAGCGCGTATTGGTCACCGACCCAAAATTCTTTTGGAAGGGTTTTTTTGAAGCGCCTGCGTTCATCCACCCACGAATCTTTATAAACGACGGTCCTTATGCCCGCTTTATTAGCCGACGCGAGCGCTCGTATCTCTATTTTTGACATCCATCCAGGAGCTGCGATGAGCGCAAAAGCGGCATCACGATGTGTCTTCATGATCGCGGCGATCTGAGCCGGATCGTCCGCGACAGAACGCAGCGGCAGACGGAGGCGACGGAATATTTTACGGGCAGGACCGGCTCCGTATATGTACCAATTGCAGCGTCCCTGATTTTTTCGTATGTACGCACCTACCAATTCTGCGCCTCCGGCATCATGTACGACGACGATGACATCCTTTTTATTTCTTGAATTCATCGCAGAGTAGTCCGTAATGGATAATATCTTTGAATGAGCCGTTCTTGAACATGTGCTGGCGGGAACGACCCTCCTCCTTGAAGCCGAGCTTGGCGGCGAGCTTCTGCATCGGGAGGTTGTCGTCGGTTGTCCCGCAATAGATCCGGTGCAAATGTAAGGCCTCAAATCCATGCTTGAGAATGAGGGTGGACGCCTCTTTGCCGACACCTCGTCCCCAATACGACTTGTCACCGATGAGGATCGTGAAGTCGGCATTTTGATCAACGGGCCGCATATCCGCGAGTGTGATATTGCCGATATGGACATCCGTTTCTTTATCACAGATGGCAAGCACGAGATTCTCATGCGACTTGACGACACGATCGTAGTACTCGCGCATGTCCTCGTCGTAATTCGGAAAGCGATGATGCGAATTGTAGCGGCAGATTTCTTCGTCGTTGAACCACTCACGATACTTTTCATTGAGATCGGCCTCGACAATGGCACGCAGATAGACCTTTGCCCCGATGAGGAACGGATCTTTCATACAGATAACTCTTCACGGTACTGATACACTTTGTGGAACGCTTCGATGACATCGTCGAGGTCCCTCCCTGACATCCCCGGGCGCATGAGGTCGTTGGTGATGAGTTCCTTTTCATGCAGACGTTCAACTACCGGGCACATACCTTTTTCATAACGCACCGTGCCTTTATAGAATTCCGACTTAAAGGGAAATCCTTTTGAGCCGAAGGCAATGTGCTTTTGGAATATCGGCATGAGGTAAATGGGCTTCACATAGCCCTGCCCCATCAGTATTCCCTCTTCTTCCTGTCCTCGTGAAGCAGCAAGTTCTGCCTTTATGGCATCGAAGAACGCGCCGCGCGGAATGCCTGTCTGTGCTTCGTCATACAGAAATGGTTGCATATAGTAGACATGCTTGGTATCAGGCCGTGCAGTGGCCGGCCTGAATCCGGGCATGTCCATACAGCGCTCGTTGATATACGAAATATTCTTCAGGCGCTGCTCTACGAGCCCGTCGAGCTTTTTGAGCTGTTCACGTCCGATCGCAGCGAGTACTTCCGTAAGCCGGTAATTCTGACCTACCATATTGACGATGTTCTTCGTGCCCTTTGCTTCCACCACCGCCTCGGCGTGATTGCGAATGAGTTGCAGGCGATCGGCAAGATCGTCATCGTTGGTCACGGCGAACCCGCCTTCGCCGGTATGAATGTGCTTATGGAAATTGAGCGAGTACACGCCGATATCTGAGAGCGTGCCCGCCATCTTTCCTTTGTACAGCGCGCTCGGCGATTGCGCGCAATCGGTAAGCACCTTGAGTCCGTGCTTCTTGGCTATGGCGTTGATGGCGTCAGCGTCATGCGGCTGGCCCAACAGATCGACGACGACGATGGCCTTCGTCCGCGGCGTGACGGCTCCTTCTACCGAGTGCGGGTCCAGACAAAAATACTCGGACTCAATATCGGCAAAGACCGGCACCCCTCCATAAAACAGTACGGCAGTCGCAGAAATGACCATGGAGTACGGGCTGACAATGACCTCATCGCCTGGCTCGATACCAAGGGCGCCAATAGATGCAATGAGTGCGGAAGTAGCAGAATTCATCGCAATGGCGTGCTTCACGCCAAATTTCTGCGCCCATTCTTTTTCGAACGCTTGGACTTCTGGGCCACCATAGAAAGCGGGATCCCATTCACCGATATATTTCGAAAGTGCGCCCGAATCTATGACTCGTACGGCCGCTTCACGCTCCTCTTTCCCGATCGGATTGTAGACAGGAAATAAGTTATTCGGCGAGCGTACCGATTTTCCTCCTTTGATAGCCAATTGCACCATTTGTCTATCGTACCTTCATTTCAAATTGCCAGCAAACGCCGCACACGCGTCGTGCGTTTTGAGCGCATTGTCGAGCGAAGATCGCGGCATTTCGGTACCGTCCAGGACAGCAACCGCATGAGCGATCAGGGCGGGCATCGCCTGCTTGAGCGATGTCTGCCCTACGAGCCCTTCTCCCAGCGTCTTAAATCCGGCAAACAGAGGATCATTCACCACTTTGGATATTTCTATCCTCATTCCCTCGTCAAAGAAACGGATACGTTTTTTCTCCATACAGATATCGAGCTCGAAGAGCGAGTAGTGGCGACCATCGCCATGCATCAAGAAAAATTCCGGACACCGCTCAAAGGTCGCGACGCCTGAAACCGATGGCAGACCGTCGGGAAGATCATCAAGAGAGAAGTGCGGGGTCGCGCTTTTCATTTCACCAAAGAGCATGCGCGCAAGATCGAGCATGTGCGAGCCATTGTGGAATATGCCGCGATCATAGATACCCGAGGCGCTGATGACCGTGCCGTGCACGCCATCTTGTATCTCGCGTGCGACACGCTGAGCAATCGTATCAAAACGCCGACGAAAGTTCACGAGTATGGGAACACCGATATTGAGTTCTCGTAACATATGTGCTTCTCCCTCACTCGTCGCGACGGGCTTTTCACAAATGATCAGGCGCGGGTTTTTTCCAACCACCTGCTGCAGCAATTTTGCATGCGTATCGTCAGGCGTCGCGATAACGATAATGTCCGGTTTCATGGTAGTGAACATGTCATCAATGTCCGGAAAAAATGTCGTGCCCCATTTCCTGGCTTCCTCTACACCGCGCACATGGTCTGTATCGACGATAGCCGCCAAATCCGCGCGCGAGTGCGTCGCGATCGCATGCGCGTGCGTCAGCACGTGTGGAGAATCTGGCGCATCAAAACCGGATCCGATCCTTCCGGCTCCGATGATTGCTGCGCGATACCTCGAGGATGCGGCCATAGAGCTATGGTATGAGAGCTGTTTGGATTGCCTGGGTCAGATCTTGAAAGTGCTCCTCTTTGGAATAGGTCGCCACGCGCACGCCCGCAGAACTCAAAAATCCTTTGCACGTGTTCTTGTCCAAGGCATCTAAATACGCATAGAGTTTTTCGCGTTTTGGCATGTATCCGCCTGCGACCCGCTCAAATGCCTGCGCGCAGGCTTGGACGCTTGAAACGCGAAACACGCCCGGTGCGTGCATGAACCAAGGGTACCCAAAGATGAGTGCTGTCTTGCCGCGCATGACCGATTCCCATCCCGCCATGCCGGTTATGGTCGCGGTTGTCCGCGCATGATCCGCCAGCTCAAATGTATTGATCGTTATCGGAACAAGCCGCACGTTCGGTAATGCCGCTATTTCCTTATAGAAACCGGGGTAGCGTTGCGGCGTGAAATCGCGACCATGTGCCGTCCACTGGGCCGGATGCTCCTTTACGTACAGTTCCCACCCAAGAGGAAGGGCTGCAGACAAGGTCTTCACCATCAACATCTGATCTACATATATGCCTCCTTGCGGCGATGTCGTACATTCAGGCTGGAAATGCAGCGGGACGTACACGAACGGCTTGGAGAAGTCCGCCGACCGTTCGCATGCCTGATATTCATCTTTACTATCGTTTTTGAGCAGTTTGAAGATGCGCTGTACTGCGCGCTCCACTATGGTGCCGTCTTGTATGTATGGGACCAGCGCCCGCGCGCGGCGCATATACCATCGCATTCTCTTGTGCGTTTCTTTAAAATCAGCTACATACGGAGGCACGGGATTGCGTGAGGAAGAGATCTCTTCGTAGTAGGATCGCATGTATGCGGATAGGTCATCATGACGAATCTCTCCAAAACCCTTCTGTGCCATTGCTCGAAGCTGCTTGTTGCCCTCTCGAAAATCATCGTAGATGATGATGCGATCCTGATTCAGCGCAATGTCGAGCATGAGTGTCTGTATCCCGCTTTTCTTCGCTATCTCGTAGAGCACGAAATCAAAGAGTTGGTGCGGCGCTGAAGGGAAAATGATCCACTCCGGCTTGAAGCGATCCAAGACGCCGCTCCAATACCGTAGGAGTTCATAGTACAGTTCTTTGCGCTGGTTCACGGGCCAATTCGGATACCACTTATCCATCATACTCATGAGCTCGGTCTCTACGGACGAGAACGCGCGGATGCGCTCGGCACTCCACGGAAGAAAGCCGGAGGTGTCGATCGCGTCGGCGGGTACTCCTTTCAAAGCATCGTGGTAATCATGGAAAACCGTCTTGGGGAATTGGCTTTTGTCCACCTGCGATCCTCCACCAGTGAGCCATATCCAATATTGAATGTCGTGCGTTCTGGAAAGCTCTTTGACCACTCGGGTGTGCTCATCAAACGAACTCCCGAGTCCGATCACGAATAATTTCATACGGCGTTGGCTCCAAATACTTCTTCCCGACCGACTTCACGAACAACGCCGTCTTTTATCTCCAGAAAACGATCCGCTGTCGCAATGGTAGAGAGCCTGTGCGCGATCACGACGACAGTGATAGAGCCGCGCAGGTCTTCGATCGCCTTCTGTATCGCTAGTTCCGATTCGCTGTCGAGCGAGCTCGTGGCTTCATCGAGTACCAGAAGCTGCGGCTTGCGCGCCAATACGCGTGCAAGCGCGATGCGTTGTCGCTGACCGCCGGAGAGAAGAATGCCCCTGTCCCCGATCACGGTCTCATAGCCACGCGGCAGCGTCTCGATGAATTCGTGGATGTGCGCGAGCCGTGCGACAGCAACGACATCTGCCATTGAAACCGCCGAGTTATAGAAACGTATGTTCTGCTCTATCGTATCGTTGAGCAATACGGCGTCTTGCGCGACATAGCCCACATGCGTGCGCCACGCTTCCACCGAGATCTCACGCACGTCGCGCCCATCGACGTAGATCTCGCCGCTGGATGGCTCGATGAGCCGCAAGAGCAAGTCAGCGAGCGTTGATTTGCCGGCACCCGACGGGCCGATGATGCCGAGCAGTTCACCCTTGTTGATCGTAAGATCAGCGTCACCGACGACCTCGCCACGCTCCGGATAGCTGAACGAGACGTGACGAAAGGCGATGTCTGTGTGCAGAGAGAATGTACCACCGCCACCGCGCGCCTCAACATTGGCAGCGGTACGATCGCCATAGGCGAACGCTTCGATGGTGTACGGCAAAAGCGCGACGATGCTATGCAATTGCGACTGGCCGGATTGTATCTGCGCGAATATCTGGTTGATCGCGTAGACGATGACGGCGAACGAAGCGATCGAGAACTCCGGAGATCGGTACATGATGGCGAACACAATGCCGACGAAGAGAATGCCTGCGGTCTGGACCAAGACCTGCACATAACCGCGCATCAAGACGGAGCGCATACTTAAGGTCTTCATCAACTCAAAGAAATCGCGGGCTCGAGATACAACCGCGCGCTCAAGCGCCATCACTTTGATAGCTTTCATACCGATAACGTGCTCACCCACGAAATGCGCCAACGCCCTGTTGGTCTGCTCGGCCTCTACCGACACCACACGGCTGATATGGAACAGCGGGCGCAGTACGAAGAACATGATGAACCCCGCAAGCAGACTCAACAGCGCGATCCACGATGAGATGTTGATCGCGATCACGAGATAGATCAGCACCTTGGTGGCGATAAGCGCGGACGTCGAGACATTGCCGAAGAACTGGGATGCGTTGCTCGTGTTGGTCGTGAGGAGCTGCTCAAGGTTGCCGACCTTTTGCTGCGACAAGAACGACCAACGGGCCTCCAATGTGCCCCCGAAGAGCCGTGATCGGAGGTCACGTTCGTAATTGTAGATGATGTTGCCGGTCACATACTGGATACCGAATATGAAGAATATCCGCAGCACAAAGAGGACTCCGATAAAGATGAGCAACATTCGGAATGTGTAGGTTAGATGCAGGAACGCGAACAGTCCTTGGATGATCTGAGAGATGGTATCGCTCGCGGCACCGGCAGAGCCGCCGACGAATGAGAATATCGGGATGATAGCGCTGATGCCGATACCCTCGACAATACTGGATACGAACGCCAGCACGACGATAAGCACTATCTGCCACGTATAGGGTCCGAAGGCCTTCCGGTACAGGCCCCAGAGATGACGCATGCGCTCCATTAAGTGGCAGGATAGCAACACTGCGCTTGATAAACAATGCGCGATGACGCTGGAAGAGGCGAGACCGTTGGTATACAATGCCCCGTACATACAGAAGCACCGTCGGTACAACAAACTACCTATGATACAAGAAGAGCCGTCTTTAAGAAGTTTCGATCATCATTCCCGCAAGCATGACAATTACTTTGAATTATACGACCGACATTTCAAACCCATCCGAGAAAGAGCACTGAACATCCTAGAGATCGGCGTACAGTATGGCGGTTCCCTCGCACTGTGGGTAAAGTATTTCCCCAAGTCTCATATAACTGGCGTAGATATTGATCCTGTGTGCAAAATGCACGTCGGCAAACGTGTATCAATAAAGATCGGCGATCAGACCGATCGCGCATTTCTCGGTCAGTTCAAAAATTATGACATCATTATCGACGACGGTGGCCACACGATGAGCCAGCAGCAGATAAGTTTCGATGTACTCTTTCCACTCTTAAATCCCGGGGGCATGTACGTCATTGAAGACCTCCACACCTCATATTGGCCGGAATTTTTGGACAGCACGCCGACGACGATGGAATATCTCGCGGGCCTCACCCATACGCTGAATTCCGCAGCGAGCAAAAGCGAGCGCGCAGCAAGCGGAGGAGCCATCGAGAGCGCGGGGATCGATGAGATGCATTTCTATCCGAGTATGTGCTTCATCCACAAACAAAGGGGCGAAAGATCATTTGTGGATCAGTCCCGCAATGCTGGCGATATCCGTTTTAAGATCCACGAATTCACCAACAGAGTCCGACGTCGCCTGTTCGGCACTAAATCGTTCAGCAAGACCGTTCCTCGAATTTAAAAGAGGCGCTCTTTCCATGTGCGCGGCGTCAGGTCGCTGATGATCTCAAGATCGAGGTGGTAGGTAAACGGCTTGGCACCGCGCTGCCGGATGTATTCGATCATCTCGGAAAGCCCGTCACGCAGAGATGTCTTGGCCTCATAGCCAACGAGCCGGTGGGCTTTCTCGGCACTACAATTGGCGAGCTTCACCTCTTGCGGGCGCCCCGGCATATATATCGGCTCGAGTTTCATATGGAGCAATTCCGCGACCGTTTTCGCAAGATCATTGATCGTAATGAATTCGTCATCCGGACCGATGTTGATGACTTCGCTCTTTACGGCATCTTCAAAGCCGAATTTGATCAGCGGCTCCACCACGTCCTGCACGAACGAGAAGCAGCGCATTTGGGTACCATCACCATAGATGATGGGCTGGCGGCCCTGGAGCATGAGATTGATCATGATGGCGGCGACGTTGCGATACGGGTCGTCGTATTTTTGACGCACGCCGATGATGTTGTGCGGCACCGCGATCACATATTCCATGCCATGGACATCAGCAAGATTCCGCAGACACAATTCGGCAGCATATTTTGCGATGCCGTACGGATCCTGGGGCTTCGGCATCATATCCTCCGTGAAGGGCAACGTGTCCTGCGTACCGTAGCGCGCCATGCTCGAACACTGGACGAAACGCTTCACGTTGTTGCTGATCGCCGCGCTCACCATAGAGAGCGTGATGCCGAAAATGTTCTGTGTGACCAGGTGCGGCGAAAAGACCGAGAGGCCTTCGTAAGCGGTCGCGGCGCAATGGTAGACAATATCGACGCCCTCCATGAGTTGCGCAAGCTTCGCCCGGTCGATGCAATCGATCTGGTGGAATTCGACACCTGCCGGCACGTTGTCCAAATAACCGCCGATGAGGTTGTCGACACCGACCACGCGATGACCGCGGGCGATGAGCGCTTCAGAGAGATGGCTGCCCAGAAATCCTGCAACGCCACTGATGAAAATAACTTCCTTCTGAGCAGACATAGTGGACACAGTATAACGATTGAATCACTAATTGCTATTCCATTCCAAGACTGCGCCAATGAGATCCGCCACGCGAGGACACTGCGTCTCATATGAATACTGTGAGCGAACATGAGCGCGGGCTTCCACGCCAAGACGCTGACGGAGCGTCGGATCCTCGATCAACTCCCGTAAACAGGATCCCCATTCGTCTTGGCCCGAGGCAAGCATACCGTTTGTGCCATCTTTGATGACAACACGATTCTCCCCCACCGGACTCGCGATAGTCGCCGCCCCCGAAGCCATGTATTGGATCGCTTTCAGCGCACACTTGCCTCTGTTCCATTCATTGTCCGAGAGCGGCATGAGGCCGATATCCATCCGAGAAAGATAGGGAATGAGGTCAGCGTCTGTGGGAGCGTCTACGTAATCAATGATCTCGCTCGTGTCTTTGGGAAGAAACTCGAACAGAGTATGGACTGCGGCAATGTGAAAAGCACCGACGAGAAGGAAGTGGAATTGGATCCCTTTCGTATGAAGCGCGCGCAACACTTCAGAGAGAGCGTGAAGCTCCGGTACGTACGCGCCAGCACCGCCGAGCCAGCCGATCGTCACGGTGTCCGATGTGCGCGCTTTGCGCTCGATATCCGCGTAATCAGAAAATCGTATGCAGGTCGGTATGAGCGTGACGTTTGTGTTGTACCGCCGCGCGTATACAGCGAGGTGATGGCTGCCCACAATGACCGCGCTCGACATTTTGCACATCATGCGTGTCTTGAACGGGGAGTGCAAGAATATCGCATCGTCAAAATCAAAGATGCTGGGGCGGATGCGCAGGATATTTTGTACGAGAAGCGCGAGAAAAACGAATTTGTTGTAGATGGCACGTTGGATGAACACCACATCATGACGCGGTCGCCAGAAAAGCAGTCGCGCCTGACGCATCGACTCTCGTACTTGCGCAGGATAGCTCAGCGACGAAAGCATCTTCGTCGCTGGTTCCACTATCCGCCACTCAATATCGCTTCGTTGTTCCGTCAGATACTTCCCAAGAAGAAATGCGCGGTATTTTGAACTGGCCGTGCGGTGATCACCGGCGGTAAAGACAAGCACGGCGCATGTGCGGCTCATATCGAGACAGTGTCTGCAAGCACCAGATCGACCGCAGAGGCGAGATCGGGTGAGCGATGGGGTCGCAGTGATGCTGGCCACGAGGCCCATTCCTTTTCTCCCTGGCCGGTCATCACCAAGATCGTGCGTGCGCCCACGAAATCCCCCGCTTCGATATCAGTTGCTTTGTCACCGATCATAATGCAGCGCGTGAGGTCGAGATCGAATTCTTGTGCCGCCTGTTGCAACATGCCGGGTTTGGGCTTGCGACACGCGCAGTCCACCAGATATTGGTCTGTGCCTTCGGTCGGATGATGCGGGCACCAGTACCACGCGTCGATACGTGCGCCCGAAGCAGCAAGCGCCCGCGCGATACCCTCGTGCATAAGCGGGATGTTCGACTCGGGGAAATGCCCGCGTGCAACGCCGGCTTGATTGCTCACGACCACCACGCGTATGCCGCGTTCGTTCAAGCGCCGTATAGCAGCACCCACGCCCGGCAAGAGACGCGTGTCTGCGAATGAAGCGCCGTAGCCCACGTCTTCCACAATGGTGCCATCACGATCGAGGAAGACTGCCTCCGGCATACGTAAGGGATCAAGCAGAAAAGATCGCGTCTATGTATTCACACCAGGCGTGATAGACAAGCTGATGTATTTCTTGGATACGCGCCGTTTCTGTGCTCGGCACGACGATGCCTGCTTCGGCGCTACGCGCAAGGGACGCGCCATTCTTGCCGGTAAGCAGGATGATGTTCATATCACGAGCTCGTGCTGCTTTCAGAGCCCGGCGAATGTTCAAGGATCCGCCGCTCGTCGTGAACGCGATCAAAAGATCGCCCGCGCGACCGACCGCCTCTATTTGTCGTTTGAAAATATCTTCAAAAGAATAATCGTTGCCGATGGCGGTGAGGGCAGAAGCGTCGGTCGTGAGTGCGAGCGCGCGCAGCGCCTTGCGCTCTTTCTTGTACCGAGCAACGAATTCCGTGGCCAAGTGTTGGCTGTCAGCAGCAGAGCCGCCGTTGCCGCATATAAGGATGAGGCGGTCGCGCTGCACTGTCTGCTGAATAAGCTTGGCAGCGCGCTCGACAGACGGGAGTATGTGTCGCATACTCTCTGCTACGACATCACTATGACGCTGAAACGCTCCGGAAAAAACACTCATTTGTCGGCTCATACAAGCATGAATCCTACCTCAAAAAAACACGGATTGAAAGACCTTCATGCGCGGGTACTCCCTTTCCGGCAGATAGTAAAAATGGTGCGCGAAGCCAAGGCGGCAGGCAAGCGGGTAGTTACGAGCAACGGGACATTCGACATCGTTCACATTGGTCATGTCCGCAACCTTGCGTATGCAAAAAAGCACGGCGACATGTTGATCGTCGGTATCAATTCTGATAGCTCGGTGCGCCGGAACAAAGGACCGGGACGACCCATCAACACGGCTCGCGAGCGAGCGGAGGTCGTCGCGGCGATGAGATCGGTCGATGCGGTATTTATTTACAATGACCTGACTCCCATTCCCCGTTTGAAGGTCCTGCGGTCGCATGTGCATGTAAAAGGAGCTGATCGCTCTCGCGGACAACTGGTAGAACGTCAAGCTGTTGAATCTTTTGGTGGCAAGATCGTACGTGTGCCCTACCTCAAAAACAAGTCCACGACGGGTATTATCGAACAAATCCACCGCACGAGATCATAGGGCGCCGCTCTTCATATATTCGGCGATACCTGATCGAACAGTGTAGTGGGGCACGAACCCGAGTTTCTCTTTGGCGAGTGTCATGTCACATTCGGTGTGATCCTGATACGTGGAAGCAATGGGATTTTCAAAATAGTCCGGTGTGCGTTCCATGCCGAGAACAGTGTTCAATATCTGGACGACATCGTTGAAAGACGTGGCCGCTCCGGAGCCGCAATTCACGACCACGCTCTCCTTTGCTTCGAGCGCGAGCACATTCGCACGCACCACATCGGCCACATAAATATAATCTCGTTTCTGCTCGCCCGATCTGAAAAGCCGCGGGTTCCCCTGATTCATTTGCTGCGCGATCTGATAGATCATGCTGGCGCGCGCGCCTTTGTGCGATTCGCCCGGGCCGTACACGTTGCAGTAGCGCAGTCCCACCATGAGGATGCCCGGATGTGCTGCCGCAAACACAGCAGCTCTTTCTTCGAGCGCTTTTTTGGATTCGGCATAGGGCGTGAGCGGGCGCAGTTGCTGACCTTCTGTATACGGCGTTGGGCCATCGCCGTAGACGGCGGTCGATGAAGCATACACGATGCGCTTGCAGCCGTGCGCCGCTACATACTCGAACAATGCGAGCGAAGATTCCACATTGGCGCGCATTATCCCGCGCGCATCTTTGGATTGCGTGTCGTTGATAGCGGCTTCGTGAAAAACTGCGTCAAGGTCGCCGAGCGCCTCCCAATCAATACCGCCAAATCCCGGTTGGAGATACGTGCCGCTAAAACCCGCAATTTTTTGCTCGGCATCCGAGCCGGTGATGATGATGTCGTCACCGCGCTGTATCAGCTCACGCACGATGTTGGAGCCGATGAATCCGGTGCCGCCTGTGACGAGGATCCTCATGCGCTCGCGTGGTCGATCTTGATCTCCTTGAATTCACCGAGCTTCTGCGCGACCACATTTTTGTTTTTTATGCGCTCTGCATTGAGATCCCTGATCGAGAGTGCGCGCCGACCGACTTCTTCAAGCCCAAGCTCGCCCTCCTTTCCTTTGCGTATATCAGATTCGAGGTCCCATATCTTACCGTTGACCGTCACCAGCGTCTGGAGCTGTTCCTGAATATATGACTGATCCGCATACGCATCTACCTCCACCTTGAAGCGTGCGCACTCGGCGTTGATGGTGTCATCTTCAGGCAAGCGTTTTTTCTTCAAGAGCAGAATACTGTAGCGATCGAGTATCTCTGAAAGGGGCATTTCCATGCATGTAGTATATTCGCTCCCCCCGTCGCCGTCTACCTTGCGGATCGCCATGCGAAATGACACCTGGGCTTACACGATTTGCAATGCCGCGTATACTGTAGATCATGGACAAGCGAAAGACGGTGGACAACTTTCAACAGCAGGGCGTGTTGATCACCGGGGCTTCGTCAGGATTCGGCAAGTCTTTGGCGTGCGCGTTCGCGCAGGCGCACTATCGTATCGTCGCGCACGGTATGGACGAATCGCGTTTGAGGGACGTGCAGCAGGAAATCGAAGCGGAAACGTCGTCAAAGATCTTTACGGTAGTTGCAGATCTCAGGAATTCGGATGGCGTGCGAATCGTCGCTGAGAGCATGCGTGAGCATCACGTGAACATCTTGATAAACAACGCTGCGGTCAATCCTGAATTGCACAGCGGGAAGCTGATCACCGATATAAAAGAAATACAGAATATTATCACCATCAATACATCCGCGCTCATCGCGCTGTCGATGAGCGCATACGAACAATTTGCCAGTGCCGACGGCGGGCTCATTGTGATGGTAAATTCGGTGGCTGGCTTGAAAGGAAGCGCGCACGAGAGCGTCTATGCAGCTTCAAAATTCGGCGTTCGTGGCTTCTCAGAATCCGTCAAAGAAGCGTGGCGTCAGCAGGGCGTGCGATTGATGGACGTGTATTCCGGCGGTATTGCAACCGGTATGTCAGTCGGCAGAAGTGACAAGGACTCACTGATCGATCCGGATGAGCTGGCACGGTATATAGTTCAAGCAGCTGCACCGGAAAGCTTTTTTGTGCGCGAGCTGCATGTGCAAAAAACCCTGAACGGTAGCGGTCGTGCATAGGAGCCAAGCTCCAAGACATTTTATGACAGGTGTGTCGTTTTATGCTATACATGTCCCTGTATGAAAGCGGCATTATTGACACAGATCAACGGACCTCTCGCCGTAGACGATATTACCTTGGGAGCGCTTGCCGAAGGTCAGGTGCTGGTAAAAATACTCGTCACCGGCATCTGCGGATTTCAGTTGCAAGAACTTGCCGGCACCAAAGGCAACCCGAATATGGTGCCCCGGCGCTTCGGTCATGAGGCATGCGGGATCGTTGAACAAACGGGTCCTGGAGTTAAGAAAGTAAAAAGGGGCGACAAGGTCGTGCTCCATTGGCGCAAAGGAGACGGGATAGAATCAGACTTCCCGGTGTATTCTTACAAAGGAAAATCGATGACGAGCGGGAAAATAACCACCTTCAGCGAGTATTCGATATGTTCAGAAAATCGGATGACACCCGTTGCAGATGATATACCCGACGACGTATGCGCGCTGCTTGGATGCGGTCTCTCGACGGCACTTGCAACCTTTGAACATGAGGCAGATCTACACAAGGGAGAGTCGGTCTTAGTGGTGGGGGTGGGCGGACTCGGAGCTTGTGTGATAAAAGCAGCAAAGATCATGGGGGCGCATCCGATCGTCGCGATTGATGTGCACGATAAAGCGGAAGCTGCCCGATCTCTTGGCGCTGATATCTTCATCAATACGAAAGAGCAGCTGGTGGCTGATGCGCTCACTGCACATGCGCTCAAAAACTTCAATGTGATCATCGAGACATCGGGCAATGTCCGCGCCATCGAGGACACCATCCCCCACCTCGCCCCAAGCGGACGCTACATTATGGTCGGCCAACCCAAACCAGGCCAAGATGCCGTGCTCAAGAACGTGGGACATCTCTTCGACGGGGATGGCAAAATGATCCGGGCAACGCAAGGCGGGAAATTCTCTCCAAGCACTGACATTCCGCGCTACATAGAATTGTACCGATCAGGAAGCTTGAATATCGAGGGTATCATTTCAAACCGCGCAACTTTGGATACGATCAACGACGCCGTCAAACTCATGAAAGGAGGGAGTACACAGCGCATCATGATAGATATATGGCGCTCGTAAAAAAGAAAAAAGTGGCGGGTGTACGTTCGCTCTCTCGGCAAGATCTCTTGCACGCATATGCCACAATGTCACTCATACGGATCGCTGAAGAAAAGATCGCCGAGCTCTACCTCAAGAACAAGATCATGAGCTTCGTCCACTTTTATATTGGCCAAGAAGCGGTCGCGGTGGGAGTGGGAGACAGTCTTAAAAAGGCCGACAAAATGCTCGGTAATCATCGCTCGCATGGTCACTTTCTTGCCAAGGGCGGAAATCTCGATGCTATGCTTTGTGAGCTTCTCGGCAAAGAGCCAGGGCTCGCGCGGGGGAAGGGCGGCTCGATGCACATGATCGACCGGTCAGTGCATTTCGTGGGTTCAACTCCGATATTGGGCAGTGTGGTACCACTCGCCTCGGGGGTGGCATTCGAGCAGCGTTATAGAAAGAAAAAAGATGTCACGGCTGTATTCCTCGGTGACGGTGCTTCCGAAGAAGGTGTTGTGTACGAGACGATCAATCTCGCAGGCCTATTCAAACTCCCGCTTCTCATTGTGATCGAGAACAATCTGTATTCCGTAAACTCTCCGCTCAAGGTACGCCGCGCTGAAAAATACGACGTGAAGAAGGTCGTCGAAGGATTGGGCGCCAAGTACCTGCGAGCCGATGGGCTCAACTACCGCGACGTGCGTCAGAAGGCCTCTGTTTTGGTCGATTTCCTCCGATCGGGGCACGGTCCTGCAATACTTGAGTGCATCACATATCGCCACATGGCTCACAGTGCGCCGATATTCGACGAGAGTTGTCGCACCGAGGACGTGCTCGAAAAACGCCAACAGCGTGATTCTGTAAAACGGCTTCGCACAGAGCTCCGTGCCGCAGGCATCAGTGAAAAGACGATCGCCACGCTTGAGGCGACCAACGCCAAGACCGTCGACACGAGTATTGCTTTTGCGCTCGCTGCACCATATCCCAAGCAAGATACTCTTCACGCCGATGTATACTATGGCTGAACGAATACTTAAATTTACGGAAGCAATAAAGGATGCGACTGATCAGCTGTTGCAGGCCGACGCAGACGTCTGCGTCATAGGTCTAGGCGTCACGTACAAAAATGGAGCAGATGGCACTACCGGCGGCCTGGCCGAAAAATATCCTGGGCGTGTCTTCGACGTGCCCGTATCGGAACATGCGTTCACCGGAATGGCCGTGGGAGCGGCGCTCAGTGGGCTCAAGCCGATCGTCCACCATGGTCGGGTTGAATTTGCGCTTCTTGCGACCGACGCTATCGTGACGCAGGCGGCGAAGTGGAACTACATGTTCGGCGGCGGCAACCCCGTCCCCATTGTGCTGCGCATTGCAGTCGGCCGACAATGGGGCAATGGTCCGCAACATACCCAGGCACTCTATGGCCTGTTTGGCGGCACGCCGGGATTGAAGGTGGTCATTCCGTCGACACCTTATATGGCAAAAGGGTTATTGGTTTCCGCGGTCAAAGATCCGAACCCCGTGGTTTTTCTCGAACCCCGCTGGCTCTATCAAACGAAACAACATGTGCCGAGCGAAATGTATACTCTCCCGCTCGATGCGGCGCGCATTGTGAGACCGGGTACCGATGTAACCGTAGTCGCCTACGGCGACGGACTCGTGGCAGCGATCGAAGCACGGGATCTCATTAAAGATCGGGTTGCTATTGAATTGATAGATGTCGTGAGTATCAACCCGATCGATCACGCAACGATAGTACAGTCCGTTGCAAAAACGGGTAAGCTCATCTGCGTTGATACGACGCCCGGTGCTTTTTCCGTAGGCTCTGAGATCATCGCTCTGGTGTCGAAGACGCTCCCCCTTTCGGAGAAGCCGATCGCACTCACCTGCCCGCCTGTTCCCTGCCCCACCTCGACGGTACTGACCGAATTGTATTATCCGACGAAAATCGATATCGCCAACGCCGCCCTCAAGTGTGCGAAGAAAACTCCGATCCGACACCCCTTGAGCTTCGAAGAATTACATCTCGCTCCGCAGATCACACTGACATGAGCAAAAAAATCCTCATCATCGGTGAAAGCTGTCGGGATATTTTCGTGTATTGTAAGGCGCTCAGGATCGCGCCGGACATTCCCGTGCCGGTCTTGGAGGTCGTGGAGCGCAGCGAGAATCCGGGTATGGCGAAAAATGTCGAGCGTAACGTCAAATCCTTGTATCAGGGGTGCGATATCGTCACCAATGCAAATTGGCGGACGATTACGAAGACACGTTTCATGCACCAACGGACCAATCAGGGGTTTTTTCGCGTCGACGTGGATCATACGATGCAGCGCGTCGATGTGCGCCGCATACCCCTCAAAAAATACGACATCATCGCGATCTCTGATTACAACAAAGGATTTCTCACGAAAGAAGATATGCAATATATTTGCGAACATCATCCATGCGTCTTTGTCGATACGAAAAAGCCCGTCGGTCGATTCCTGGAAGCCGCCAAATATATCAAGATCAATAAGCATGAATACGAGCGTTCGATGCCGGTCGCGCGGGATATCGCACGGAAAATAATCTGCACCAAGGCCGAACAAGGAGCCGAATTCAGAGAGAAAACGTATCCGGTAGAAAAGATCGAGACCAAAGATTCTTCCGGCGCGGGAGATAGCTTTTTCGCCGCGCTCTTGGTGCGATACGCACAGACAGAAAATATAGAAGAGGCGATACAATTTGCCAATGTTTGCACGACAGATGTGGTGCAGCATCGCGGTGTCTCGGTCATACGAAACCTAAAGGATCTAAGGAAACAGGGTGGAATATCGAGTAAAAAAAATGGACGTGAGGTCGATGGCTATGATGCCGCTCGTCACGCCCATGTTTGGAGTTCTACTAAGAAGGACGGCTAACTTCGATCTCCTCCGGATTTATTTCAAGGGTGACCGTCGCACCATAGGTAATCCCGGGAATATGCTGCGCGATTATTTCTAAGAGATGTGGTCCTCGGATATGGTGCGGCTTGCCCGGCGAAACAACATACACCCACGCAGGATATATCGTTTCGGCAAATAGCAGATGACACTGCGAGAAAGCAAAATCTTCCTTCCGGTTTTCGTACCAGAGAACATCGCAAAGCATCAGTGCACCGGGGAGTAACCTCCATGTCCGGGGCGAAATGATTATGTTGAGAGTGCCGATAAAGCACCCGGATAAGTCGAGGCCTCGCTCCTTGAATAGCGGGAACTGCCACTCAAGAGTGCCACGCCCAGCGTAGGGAGTATCCCTGTCGATACCCGATGCCCTCCGCGCGCCACGCGCCAAAACCCCATCGACTCGTGGCCAGCTCGCTACTATCACGTCGCGGCCCCCTTGTTGTATGGATCATGTTCCGGTTGAATTATCCATTATGAGTCAAAAAAGTCAATAGTTTCGGTAGGCGCTCTGGTTTATAATCAACCTCTAGTTGATCTGAGCGGACATAGAGTGATGAAAAACACCGACACGCAAAAAAAGATACGCCTTGCCATCATGACCGACGATTTCGATCGGCGTCCCGAACGTACCTTATTTTTCCGGCGTATTATCGAGGCTTGTCTCGACAATCCTGATATCGACGTCACGCTCGTGCACTCCCACCCGATGCCCGATGAGCCACTCTATGCAAGAGCCCGCGAAGTACTGATGCCGCGCGTATCCTTGCCGTGGGGCAGTCATTTCTTTACGTTCATCCGCTATTGTCTGACGACGAAAGATCACTACGACATCGTGCATTATTTCAAAGGTCGGCTCTTTCCCTTTTTCTGGCTGTTCCCTGCCAGGCACACGGTGGTGATGGTGCACGGCGCGGGTGATCGACTTGCGCCGGGCACGTGGACCTTCCCGGGATTTATATTCATACGGATACTGATTTTTTTCAATCGATACATCGACGCGGTCATTGCCGTATCCGATTATGCCAACCGAGAAATTATCTACGCGTACCATATACCGCCGCAGAAAGTGCACACGATATATCCGCATATTGACCAGACCTTCGCAGATCCAGTGAGTGAAGAAACGGCTCGAAGCATCTTCTTGTCGCACGGACTCGAGCAGGGGAATTATTTTTTCTACATCGGACGGGCCGGGATCCATAAGAATGTCGGCAATCTCGTCGAAGCATTCCTGCGATACCGGGAACGAAATCCTTTGGCCCATGAACAGTTGGTCATCGGTGGTGACGGCAGGCGGGGATATGAGCGCACGTTCGGTCCCATCCGTTCATCTTCGTATGAAAAAGACGTCCGCTTTTTGGGCTACATTCCTAGCGATCACATGCCAACCTTGCTGAGGGGCGCCCGAGCCCTAGCATTCGTCACCTTACATGAAGGATTTGGCGTCCCCATTATCGAAGCGTTCGCCTCTGGCACACCGGTCATCACCGCTTCGGTAACCGCCATGCCAGAAGTAGCAGGAGATGCAGCGCTCATTGTCGACCCCCACGACCCGGACGCGCTTGCCGAAGCATTCCGACGTATCGCCACCGACGAAACACTCCGGCACGAATTGATCAAGCGCGGGCTCAAGCGCAGCACCTTGTTCAGTTGGGATACCGTCGTCAAGCGTACATTTGGCCTCTACAACGAGGTTCTCGGTCGCAACAAAAAGAATCTCATCGATCCAACCTTTGATACAATGCCCGCGTGATGTACGTGAATCGTTCGCTCAAGGTTCCCCTTCTCGATGCGATCGACCGACTTTCGATCATCGAGCTGAAGCGTGAACGACTCCGAAACGAGACGGATCGCCTCGCGGTCGAGAATGAACATACGTTTTATACCGGAGTGCTTGATTCGTACCGTGCAGAAGGTCTGATCGTGAGAGATGAATGGGTAGCGGACATGAAGAACGTCAATGCGCGCTTATGGGATGTCGAAGCTCGCATTCGCACTGCTCAAGATGACCACCTCTCACTAGAAGACATCGGCGGGCTCGCAGTACAGTTGCGCGACCTTAATGATGAGCGTACAAAAAAAAGGAGCGCAATGGCCGCTCAGATCAATATCGATACATTGGCCTTTGGAGATGCTCCGACCCGCGATACGCGCTTCAAACTACCGTTCCATGAGGCCATCGATCGACTCACCATCCTCATGCTCAAGCGTGAGCGGCTGCCTCATGATGATCTGACGGAAAAAGAATACACTTTTTACGAAGCAGTGGTGCATGCGTACCGCGCGGACGGTGTTGAGATACCTCCTGCATGGATCACACAGATGAAAGCTATCAACGGTCGCATCTGGGACATCGAAGGTGCCATCCGTCAAAAACGCGAAGGCGAGTTCGGTCTTGAAGAAATGGGTCGACGCACGCTGGCACTGCGACACATCGGCGCGGAGCGCGTGAGTTTTAAGAAAAAGATTGCCGAAGTAGTGCAATCTGATTTTTACGAAGTAAAGATCTGATAACGCTCTTTCGCTCAAGCGATCAGGCCTACATGTACGGAGACGTCACTCTTTCTTCAAGACCACCATCACCGTGCCCAAAATGGCACTGTAGTGGACACCGAACGCGCCGAGCAGTCGTTTGAGCGCCCGGCGTGGGGCGGTTGTGCCAGCATACTCGAACACTACATGAAGCGATGTGCCGGCGAGCAAGCGCTTCATCGACCAGTAGCTGATGAAATGGAGATTGAGTTCCTGGACGGCGTTGCGTTTCCACATGCGCTGCATGAGCCACCCGGCGACCCGTCGCGATAGGTAGCTCAAAAAGAATATGCCCGTGTGGGCTTCACGCACGCGGAAACGGTTCGGGAATGCAAGATAGAATTTCCCGCCCGGCCGCAAGACGCGGTTCACTTCCCGCATCATGAGCGGCGCATCCGAGACATGTTCCAAGACACTCACCGAGAACGCGTGATCAAAAAACGCATCTTCAAATGGGAAGCGGCCGCCGTCATACACGAGCAGTTTTGCCCACGCGCCCTCTTCCTTGAGATGCGCCTCTGCTATTTCGTGCAGTACCTCGTTGACTTCCAGCCCATACACTTCGGCCCTTGCGCGGACGAAGGCGAGCGCATACTCTCCGCCGCCAAAGCCGATGTCGAGCAGGCGTTTGCCGGCGACCACACCGGCGCGCGCTTTCATATCATCCACCGCCTCCCGCGCCGCTTTCCCCTTCTTGGCCCAATCACCGATGAGCTTTTCGCGCTCATAGGAGTCGGTGTATTCGGTGCATGAGGCAAGGTAGCGCAGGGCGCGGGCGCGGGCGCGCAATGATTCATCTGATGCCGGTATCATTGGCAAGAGTGTATCATTCTCCAGCACTTGCGAGAAAAATCTTCTCGTAGGCGGCAGCCGCGCGTTCGCTCGTATAGGGTTGGGCCGACTCTACGGCCCGTTGCCGCAACTGCTCCATATCAGCGTGTATCAATTTTCCCATTGCCTCCGCCACCGCCTCCGGCGTCATCGCTTGTATCACAAATCCGTTCTCGCCATCTTTTAGATATTCTGGTACGCCTCCCACATTGGTAGCAATGAGCGGCAGTCCGAACGCAAGTCCCTCCATCGCGGCAATGCAGAAACCTTCGCGCTGAGACGTGAGCAGAAAGGCGTCCGCGATACCGTAGTAGCGGTGCACATCCGTGTTCTCTCCGACAAGCACGACCTGCCCATGAAGACCATAGTCATGCACCTTGGCCTTGACCGCAGGCATTCTTGGGCCCTCTCCCACGAAGACGAGGCGACACCCCGGATGCTTCGCATTGAATAGCTGGAACCCATCGAGCGCTAGTTCGTGGCGCTTCTGTTTGACCATACGGGAGACGTTCAAGAAAACGAATTCGTGGGGCAAAATGCCGAGCTCGGCACGCATGGCATCTCTTCGCTCGGCGAATGTCTTCCTCTCCTTTTCTATTGTCCGCACGTCCACCCCGTTGTAAATGACGGTAAAACGGTGGAGCGGAATACCTTCGGTCTGCGAAACGAACCGCGCGACCATTTGCGAATCGGCCACTATCGAAGATCGCAGTGGCGTCAGCGCCCTATTGACCAAGCGCATAAGGAGCGGCTTCGCGTCGCCGGAGTTGTGCTCTCCTGCGATGACCGCATACCCAAAAAGGGGCTTCAGGAGAGTAAAGATGGTATTGCTGAAAAATAAACTCGCATCGACGACATCGGGCCTGATCTGCCGCAAGGTGCGCGCGAGTCGGAACCACTCGCGTACATCGCGGAACTTTCTGAAGTGGTGTTTGATCACCTTCACGTCAGGCGGCACGCGATCATAGAATGTGGCTTTGGTGTCGGGAAATTGGATGAGTGTGATGAGGTAGATGTCGAAGCGCTCCCTGTCGAGGTGCGCGAGCGTATCGAGAATGAGACGCTGCACGCCGCCGATAGTGAAGTCGTTGGTGCCGATCACCAGTTTTATTTTTTTCTTGGCCGTACGCATATTACACACTGGTCTTTGCGCTTTTCGTCGCCCGGACAAGATACGAAAGCGGGGCAGGGTGCGTGCCCCGTACACGCTCGGGGATGAGTGTGTCGAACCACATCGCGATCGGATACACGATCGCCCGCACCACATTGAAAAGGAAGAACGGGTGCATCAGCTGCGTAGCCGCGCTCGCTCGATCGCCTAAGCGTTCGATCGAGATATCGCTGAAGCCTGCACGCAGGCACAATCGCTCGAGCCCCTCGGCGGTAAAGCGGAGATAGTCGTGCGGCTCGCGCATTTCATTGGCAATGAAAGGCGACGCCAGGAGCCATGTGCCTCCCGGTTTGAGGACGCGAACGATGTCCCGTGCGAGACGCTCCGGGTCTTCGGCTGCATAGAGCGCATTACAAAGGAGCACGGCATCGAACGAAGCGTCTTTGAACGGAAGCCGGTCGTTCATATCGAGCGCGACCACGTCGGAAGATCCCGTGATATCAGAGCGCACGAGATCAATGCTCGCGGGTAGATACTTCAAATAACTCGGCGAGCGGCCGCCCGCGATATCAAGCACACGCCCCGTGAGGTGGCGAGCGTGCCGTGCGAGCGCTTCATTGAAGACGACACGCCCGATGGTCTTGCCGGAGAAAGCTCCGCGGACAAGCGTCTTGAGTGGTACGTACATACCTGCCATTGTATCGGACACGCGCAGGAGGGAAGCCCTATGCACGGGAGGCGAGTTGGAGGAGCGATGCATGATCTGCCTGCACCATCATGCCCACGAGCCCTTGAAAATCGACTTTGGGCTTCCACCGAAGTTCCCGCAGCGCTTTGGAAATATCGGCAACGAGCAAGTCGGGTTCGGGTGGGCGGTAAAACGCCTTGTTGATGGTGAGGACGGTCTTTCCATTCCATATCCCGACCTCTTTCATACCGCTCCCCTTCCACGCCAGCTTCATATCAAGCTTGCGGGCGGCCGCCTCGACAAAATCCCGCACGCTCTTGGTCTCGCCGGTCCCGATAACGTAATCAGCCGGCTTTTTCTTCTGCAGCATCAAGTGCATTGCTTGTACGTAATCGCCGGCATACCCCCAATCCCGACGAGCATCCAGATTGCCGAGCGAGAAGCTCGGGATACGCCCGAGTTTTATGCTGGCCATTGAGCGGGATATTTTTCGGGTTACAAAATGCTCGTTACGACGCGGGGACTCGTGATTGAACATGATGCCCGCGCAGATAAATACATGGTTGTGCTCGCGGGATCCTTTTACAAAGTCCTCGTGCGCGCGCCACTTGGCCTCTCCATAGGGAGATGTGGGGCGCAACGGGGACGATTCATTCTGCGGCGGCTTCACCCGCAAGAACATGTCGCTCGTCGATGCTTGGAAGATCCGTACAGCGCTGTTGAGCGCGCAAGCCTCATGGACCAGTCGTCCGAGACCGTGATAATTGACATCGACCGTTTCTTCCGGGATCTTGAACGAGAGACCCACGTCCGATTGGGCGGCAAGATTATAGATCTCGTGCGGATCGCTTTCTTTGAGCGCGCGCCCGAGCGAAGCGGCGTCGCGGAGATTCCCATACAGGAGGGTGATCCTGCCGCCGCGGACGAGCCCGCCGATGCGGAGCATGGGATCTAAGCTCGTGCGGCGCATGAGCCCAAATACCTCATATCCTTTTCCGACCAGATATTCTGCCAAATACGAGCCGTCCTGGCCGGTGATGCCCGTGATCAACGCTCGGCGCTTCATGAATGGAGAGTATACCGATGTATGCTCCGTATGCCAAATCTACGTGAGCGTACGGTCTATGGTATTGTGCGCTCCATGCGCGTACTGATCTGCGGCAACGGGTGGGTGGGGAACATGGTACAAAAATACCTGACTGCGGATATGTCCCCCGAACGTCTGGAGAACATCAAACCGGAGCAACTGGCACCGTACGATGTGATCATCAACTGTGCGGGAAAGACCAACATCGATTGGTGTGAAAAAAACAAATCCGAGGCCTTGGCGACCAATGCCATCGCAGCGGGCGATCTGGCACGCATGTGCCAAAAGCTCGGTAAAAAACATGTCTTCATTTCTTCGGCGTGTATCTTCGAGAGCGTCCGTCCGGATGACTGGAAAGATGAGCACTCCACGCCGAACCCAGCGTGCTTCTACGCGCTCACCAAGGTCGTCGGCGAACACCTGATCCGCGAAGCAGATCCGTCGGCACTCATCATCCGCATTCGTCTCCCTATTTCCGAGCGGCTGCATCCGCGCAACACGCTGACGAAAATACTCGCCTACGCCACGCTGCATACCAATCAAGAAACGGTCACCGTGGTGGAAGACATGCTTCCGGTACTCAAGCAGCTGATCCAAACGGATGGCACCGGTGTATTTCATCTTGTGAACGAGGGGACTATCTCGCCGCTGGAAATGCGAGCGAGCATTGACAGCGGGGGCGACTATACCGGGATACCGAAAGAAGACATGGACACAGCGCTGCAGAACGCGGGCCGCGCCAAGAGAGTGTCGACGCTCGTGCGCTCGACGCGCATCCCCGCTCTCCCGTCCATACGCACGCGAATGCCCCAGATCGCCCGAGCATATAAAGCGCATCTATGACGTTGAAGAATGTTTCCCTGGGTGGTCTATTCGTATTCATAGCAATAGCGATCTTGAATCCGAATCCTTTCGGCAATAACCCGGACATCATTTGGGACGAGAGCTACTTCCTTACCAGTTCTCTTGCTGCGCTCGAACATCACACGCTTCCCGGCTGGGACTTTCCGGTATCCGGTACGTATTACGGCGGTCCACAGACATACATCGATACCGCCATCATGGTGCCGGTCTTGGGCGCTGTCGTGGCCTCATCGCACTTTTCCCTGACGGCGGCAAAGGGGTGGGTCGCCCTGCATACCGGAGAACTTTTGCACATCTTGCGGATCGTCAATGGAGTGGCGGCGCTCCTGGCCATCCTCTTTGTATTCTTGTACTTGAAAAGGTGGGGCGCCCCGCGTGAGCTCGGACTCACCTTGGCGCTCTTTCTCTTTTTGCTCCTCAGCAATGTACTGGTGATCGAATTCTTGCACACAGCGAAGATGTGGGTCTTCTACATTATTCTTGTCGGCGTAACGAGCGCTTTCTTCATCGTCCAAGAATATTACGCTGCGCACCGTATGGAGCCGTTCTTCAGCAAGAAGACCTACGTGGCGACCTTGGTGTGGAGTGCGGTGCTCACGTTTTTCCAGAGTTACTTCGGTGTGTTCTCTATCGGTCTCTTGATACTTTACGCACTGATCCTGCGCCACATCAGTATGTGGGACATAGTGAGCTATATCAGAAAGTATTGGTATCTTATCGTCGCTTTCGCCTTGACCCAGATCTCTTTTCTGTACCAGGCGTACCGGATATCTGCCGCGCTCGCCGATGCTTCCACGCGCCTCGCGGATGGATCCATAGATTGGTGGGCACGGCTCACCAAGCCCCTCCTCTACACCATACAAAGCCAGCCGCTCTCGATATTGTATGTGGCAGGACTACTGGCGCTTCTGTTCCTCGCCGTTTACAGAAGATCTTTCTTTACCGATGCTCGCAAGCGTGCGTTCATCATCATCGCTGCCGCACACCCGATCCTGACGTATGTGATCTTCCAAGTGGGACTCGGCTTCGACATCCTCCCGCGCTACGCCATCATGCTCTCCATCGCCTGTTGTTTCTCCGTAGCAATCCTGATGGGCGCACTCGGGCGACGCTTCGCGCTGGCCGCGCTGGCCCTCAGCGGGCTTCTTTTTGTTGTCGTCGGGCTACACGCGATTGCGCTCTATTGGCAGCCGTCTTCGGAAACGGTGCTGCGGCAAACGATCGAAGCGCAGTACAACACGCCGACCAATATATTCATCACCGATCATTCCGCGCGGCGTATGACACTGCCGGTCAACGACGACTCACTCATGCTCCTCGACGAAAAAAGACAGGCGATGAACCGTTTTGCATTTTTGCTCCAGCACCACGATCTGGTACCCGAGAGCGACTTTAAAGCGATCACCTACACCGCATACGCCGATGAAGCGCAGGCCGCCGATATCGAGCGATTTGCGACCGGCGCCAACTCTGTATGGGTCATCACGAGGGAATGCACGCACCTCTGCAGCGAAGACGAATCCCGCGCAGGCACCTGCTTTGCCATCAACACGAATGCATGCGGCATCGAGCCGCAGGAAGTGAATACCCTTCGCGTATTTCTCTCGTCCACACAGCTCGGCTATTCCTACGTCGTACGCAAAGTGCACTAAGGCAACACGCTCTGCGGCTTGAAAATATAATTCCTGTTGACCAGAAAAGATATGACGGCAAGCCCGAGCAAGATGAACGTCTGTGCGAGGAGATACCAGAGATGCACGTATTCCACGAACACATACATCAAGCATGCGTTCAGACCGAGATTGATGAGTTGGAGGGTAAGGTAGCGGTAAAACTGGATATGCCATTGGTCGGGCGCATGATCCCTGAATGTCCAGAATTTCTGCATGCAAAAGCTGACCGAGAACGACGCAACGAACGCGATAACCGTTGAGGCAAGGTAGTAGACATGCAGAATACTCGTCGCCCAATACAAGACACTGATGTTGACCACGAACGCAATGCCGCCCGTGATGAAAAACCGCCCGATCTGCTGATGTTTCTTTACGTGATGAATGATCGTCTCGCGCATGGGCTGTAGTGTACCAAAAAATTAGCCGATGCTCTTCAAATACTCTTTGATCCTCTGGCTGTCTTCCAGTTCTTTTTCACTCTTGTAGTTACGCCTCGTGATATGATAAGCGAGCGTCTAAATCGACCAGCCTCGCCAGCGGTCGTGCCACGGTGGACACTTGGCGAAATGCATTACAAGCGACACAATCAGGGCACACGGGCTCGGCGACGCCGCAATTCTTATGGGTATTGGATTCCAAAACGCGCCCGGATGAAATCAGAGACTGGGGATGCCCGGGTCCCGCTTTCTTTTCGGGAAGATCTTTAGTTAACATCCAAGTGTGGATATCATTGATTTTTCATAGTTCTTGAAGTATAGTTGCCCTTAAGAAGTAAGACCTCTCGCGTTGGGGTACCGAATGGCACCCCGTTAAAGCGAGGGGCTTTCTTGTTTTATGGGAACAAAAGCCGTTCATCGGTAATTTTATCTTTTATCAATTCGTAATACTGGTAGTCGCCGTACTCATATTTGCGAAAGATTGCCCACGATAGAAAGTCCACCGCCTGCAACGATCTGTTTTCATGGGATGTGTGGAGCTCGACAGAAAAATTTCCGCCCCTCCGGCTCGTCATTCCTTGCCGTAAATAGTTAGTGAAGTTCTCGCGCAACCGCCGTTTTGTATCTTTTCTATCAATGTACAGCTGGATCGGTTCGCCGTCCGAAAGGATACCGCTCGTGTGCAGCCTATCGAGGAGAATGTTTGCCGTATAGTTGTAGAGATAATTTTTCTGATTCCGGAGGTCCACGTACACCTTTTGCTTATTGAGAATGACGGTCAATATTTTCAACTTGGGAAGCTCCGAGAGTTTTTGGAGCATCCGTATTCGCGTAACGTCATCGGCATGATACGCATGAAGTTCGCCCAGCTGTTTGTGCTTTTTCTTCAGCGGCCGCCAGATCTTTTTGACCACATACTCCAGCGCACGCGGCTAGGGGACTATAGCGATCGTAAAAAGAAACCACTTACTTGATGTTGCTTTAAATCCGAGATCGCCGCTTTCGTCTAAGAATATATACGCCATAACTATTCTCACTATTCTACCGCGTTGCAGCTGTATGGTGCGACTCGCAGAAATCAGCGAGGGTTGCGGGGGCTTATTCGCCTATTCGCGCGAATTAGAAAATAGCGAAAACAGTACCCGAAGTAGTGGTAGCGGTTTGTTCCTCAATGTCGCGCCAACTGGTCATGTAGCGTGATAATCCCACATATCTTCATCTTTGGGAATCTTCCTGCGGCGTACCTCTTTTGGTGGTACCTCCTTGGCGACAAGATTGCACCTGCAAAAAAGCGATGTATCATGCCAATTATGGACGGTACTTTCTAATCGTAGGAACATCACGACACTCTGGACCGTATGATACAAGGAAAGAAATTGGTCATTGTGTTACCTGCGTACAACGCTGAGGCGACACTTCGCCGAACGTACGCCGAGATCCCCTTCGATATCGTCGACGACGTGGTTTTGGTCGACGATGCGAGCGACGACGGGACGAGTGAGGTGGCACATTCGCTTGGGATACGACACGTCATCCGGCACGCAAAAAATAAAGGCTACGGGGCCAATCAGAAGACGTGCTACGATAAGACAAGGGAACTGGGAGCGGACATCATCATCATGCTCCACCCCGATTACCAATACACGCCGAAGCTCATACCCGCGATGGCAAGCATTATCGCCAGTGATGTGTATCCGGTCGTGCTCGGCTCACGGATACTAGGAGGTGGCGCGCTACGCGGTGGTATGCCACTGTACAAATATATTTCCAACAGGTTCCTGACCCATTTCCAGAACATTCTCATCGGACAAAAACTCTCCGAATATCATACGGGTTATCGTGCCTACTCTCGCACCGTGCTGGAGCGCATCAATTATCATGCGAATTCGGACAACTTCGCATTCGACAACCAATTCCTGTCGCAGGTCTTCATGGCGGGCTTCTTGGTAGCGGAAGTCACCTGCCCGACCAAGTATTTCGAGGAAGCATCGTCCACCGATCTTCGCGCGAGCGTCATATATGGCTTGAGTGTGCTCAAAACATCGGTGGCTCATTTTCTGCACAAAATGCATCTCGCGAAATTCAAGCTCTATGACATGCCGCCGAGGCAGCTATGAAAGCGGCGCACATTCGCTATCAGTACAAGCCCTTTTACGGTTCGAGCCATTGGTGGGCGCTCCGACGATGCGAAGGTCTTCCCCCTTCCACGCGCGTCTTGGATGTGGGCTCCGGATCTGGTGCTATCGGACAGGCCCTGAAGGAGCGCGGTCTCTGCGAGATCTACGCAGTAGAGACCGATGCGGCTGCACGCGAGCATGTGAAAAATATCTACAAGGCAACGGCCAGCGACGTGTCGACATTTACCGGCCAAACATTCGACCTCATCCTGCTTCTCGATGTGCTCGAACACATGACCGATCCATTCGAGTATTTGGCGAAAATGGTATCGATGCTCTCACCCGGCGGCAAAGTGCTCATCTCGCTTCCCAATGTGGCGCACTGGAGCGTGCGTGGCCTTCTCTTCTTCGGCATATTCGATTATCACGACCGTGGAATCACGGACCGGACGCACTACCAATTCTTCACCCGAAAGCGCGTGCGCGAATTGCTTCGCGCGCAACCGGCCATGGAACAAGGGGTTTTTGACTCGAGCATCGAACCGGTGGAATTCCTTCTGCCCGACGCACTGTCAAACAATCCTATCTTCAGAGCGATATCAAGTGTCCGACTCGCGATCGCGCGTGTACTGCCCGGACTGTTCGCCTTCCAACATCTCGTGAGCGCGGAAAGGTCTTGATATGAAAACGTGGCGGCATCTATCTGTTGATACAGCGATCATCACGAGTATTGTGGTCCTCCTCATTGTCGTGCGCATCATCTCCTTTGGATATCTTTCCTCGCTTTCTGCGAGCAATCCATCATCGTATCCATATCCCGTCGTAGCCGGCGACTCTATCCACTATGTGCACTTGGCCGACAATCTCGTAACTTTGCATGCCTACCAATTTGACCCGGGTGTACCGTATCGCGGCGCCACCCCAGGATATCCGGTACTCCTCGCAGGGACGCAGGCGACAATTGGCAGTATGACGCCGCTGGTACTCGTGCAGATACTCTTCAGCGCACTTGCCGTGGTACTCATCTACCGTATGGCGCGCACGCTCCTCCCCGCACGCTACGCGCTCGTACCTGCACTTATCTACGCACTCGATCCGATGGTCGTCTTTACTGATACCACCCTCATGACCGACAGCATTTTCAATGCGCTGCTCATCGGTGTCGTCTACCTGGCTTTTTTTGTGGAACATCGTCGTCGCGTACTGCAGTGGTTCGTCATTGGATTACTGCTCGGCATCGCGACGCTCATACGCCCTATCGGCCAATTTCTCGTACTCGTCTTCCCGGCGCTCTATCTCCTGCGGGCCTTAATGGAGAGGAAGAGCGACTATGGGCCGCGCCTGAAAGCAGCGTGCGTATGTGTGGTAGGTTTTGCGCTCGTCGTTACGCCCTGGATAGTCCGCAACCACACGTATTTTGACGCGTATGAGATATCATTCCTCGGCTCCTACGACCTCCTTACCAACGACGTACGTGGATACCTCGCATGGCGTGCACTTGCTCGCACATCGGATCCACTGCCTGCCATTCTCGTCATGCGACATGTCAACGATCCTATATTCGCCATCGTAGATAAAGAGATCGCTGTAGCGCTCACCGAGCTCACCCCTCCCGGTGAAGACCGGAGCAACTACGAAGGACGCCTCGGGATGCGCTACATTCTCAATGACCCGATACGGTACGGCTATTTCCACGGGGTCAACACGATCCCCTTTTTCATATCGAGCAGCATCGCCACGTACGGACAGACCGTCCGACAATTACGCGATAGCAAGGATTTCTTCGCACCCGCGTCACTGTCACTGCTTGGCAATGTGAAAGAAATGCTGCATCCGGCGGACGCCCGCTCGTTTATGAGCGCCGCTTTTGCGATCGGTCCCATCGGCCTTGAGGTCCTCTGGTGGGTGCTCGTCACGCTCGCGGCGATTGTCGCTGTCGTATTGCAGCGCAAACAGTTCATCATTGTCTTTTTCGCCGTACTCATCCTCTACTTCGCTGCGCTCACAGGCCCCATGTCGGCATCACGCTACCGCATTCCTGCTGAACCATATCTTTTGATCCTGAGCGTGGTGGGCGTGCATGCACTACTCAACCGCAAAGCAGGTAGCCCTGCGGCGTCGCGGTCATCCAGCGTGTGATGCTTGCTTGCGTATCTTGAAGCCGATCTGGTTTGGCTCTCCGATCTTGAGGAATGAGTCAATAAGGTAAGGGAAATAGAGGGGGTAGAAGAGCGCGGCCATTATCGGTGCGGAGCGTAATAGGTTGTGCATCCTGAACAAGAAACTTCCGAGGACGTATTCGCATGTCGCAACGCGTTCGACAACAAGGTGGTGCGGAATAAGCAGGGCGCGCATATCCGCTTCGGTATATCCGGGACGTTCGTGGCCAAAAATGGGATAGATGCGTTCGTTGTTCTTGGAGTGGTACGGCACGGTGAGGATGAGCGTACCGCCCGGTGAGAGGACGCGTGCGAGCTCTGCCACGGCTTTCGTATCGTCTTTGATGTGCTCGACCACCTCGGAGCAGATGATGAGATCGTACGCGTCGTTGGTGAAGGGCAGGTCCGTGAGCGAACCGGCAAAGGTGCGTATGCGTGCATCGAGCGCGGGTACTTCTTTTTTCCGGGCATTCAAGGCGTCGATGCGTTCTTGTTCGATGTCGAGCGCATCCACGCTGTATCCCATCTGTGCAAGCGTGAGGGCGAAAATGCCGAATCCCGCGCCCGCGTCCAAGACGCGCGCCGTGCGGGGTATGCCGCGAACGTATCGCAATATCATGCGCGCTCGTGCGCGAAAACCCAAATGCGGCACGCCGATGACCGCCAGCGCGACCCTGGTGAGCGGCGTATTGTGCAGGATAAATTGCTTACCGTCCGCGGTCTCTAATTCGATCGTCGAAAAGTGCCTTAGTACAGATCCGATAACCATGTGCGTGCTGATGAATGAATAAATAAATGAAGGCCAAGCCGGGTCTCGATTATACTGTGGCCAAAGAGGAATGCACGAGGGAGCCGCTTGAGGAGAGACCAGGGTTGACGCGTGATATGCGATATGTTCATATGAGGCCATGAAAGCTGTCATTCTCGCCGGAGGGTCGGGCACTCGGCTGCACCCTTTGACCCTCGTGACCAACAAACACCTCCTGCCAGTCTACGACAAGCCGGTCATCTATTACGCTATCGAAAAGTTGGTCGACGCCGGCATTACGAAGATAATGGTCGTCACCTCTCCCCATCATATCGACGCCTTCGTGAAGCTGCTCGGTTCTGGCCAACATTTCGTCCCGAAAACACAGTCATCCAAACAGATCCAGATCGTCTACGGCATCCAGAACGAGCCCAACGGTATCGCCTATGGCCTTTTCATCGCGGAGGACTATGTCGGCAAAGACAGTTGCGTGCTCATCCTGGGCGACAACATCATCCTCGATGACATCACTCCTGCCGTCAGAGCGTTCAAGAAAGGCGCAAGCATATTTCTGAAGAAGGTCCCCGACCCCAAGCGCTTCGGGATAGCGACCCTCAACAAGCGCGGACAGGTCACCTCGCTCGAAGAAAAGCCGCAAAAGCCAAAAAGTGATCTGGCCGTGACGGGACTATACATCTACGACGATACGGTGTTCGACAAGATACACCAGATCACCAAGGGCGATCGGGGCGAATACGAGATCACGTCGGTCAATGCTCTCTATCTTGATGAAGGGTCGCTCAAAGCGCACATGCTGAAGGAGCCGTGGTTCGATATCGGCACCATCGAGAGCTTGCACAAAGCATCGGAATTTATGGAGAACCGCAGACACCATGGCGCATAAGTTCCCCAAACGCATCGTCGTGACGGGTGGTTCCGGGTTTATCGGGAGCACGTACCTCAATCACGCGGTCAAGAAATATCCGCGGGAGCTTTTCATCAACGTCGACTCACTCACCTATGCGGCTGACCCGCGCAACGTAACCGTGCATAAGAGGAAGAATTATGCCTTTGAGAAGGCAGATATTTGTGATGTCTCTGCAATGACCGCCATTTTTGAACGCTACGAGCCGACGCACCTCATACACTTCGCTGCTGAAAGCCACGTCGACCTCAGCATTGCCGACTCAGAGAAATGTGTCCGCACCAACGTTGACGGCACCAATACGCTCTTGCGGCTTGCGCGCGATCACAAGCTCTCGCGCTTTCACCTTATCTCCACGGACGAGGTCTACGGTGACCTTACAGCAAACGAGCAATCCTTCAGCGAAGGGTCGCCCTACGATCCGCGCAATCCGTACAGCGCCTCCAAAGCAAGCGCGGAGCTCATGCTTGCGGCATACCAGCACACATTCGGCCTTCCCGGCATCATATCGAGAAGCTCCAACAATTACGGCCCACGACAGGATGCCACGAAACTCATACCGAAGTTCGTGCATACACTTCTGCAGGGGAAAAAAGTGCCGTTGTATGCTTCCGGCCAGCAGATACGCACCTGGCTCTATGTCGACGACAGCGTGCGAGCAATAGATCTCGTCTTCCGCAAAGGGCGTGACGGTGAGATCTACAACATCGGCGGGAGCGAGGAGTATACGAACCTTGAAGTGACGAAGCGACTGTTGCGCATACTGAAAAAAACCGAACGTGCGATCGACTACGTCGCTGATCGCCCGGGACACGATTTCAGGTACGCACTTTCGAGCAAGAAGATCGAGAAAGAACTTGGGTGGAAGCCGCACATGCGCTTCGAAGACGGTATAAAAAAGACTGTTGCATTTTACAAAAAACGGGCGGCGCAGGAGTGAGCCCTTGGAGTCCTTATCTACCTTTGCACAAAGCTACGATGCGTTCGGCTCGCGCGTTCCACGTATAGAGAACGGCCCTTTCTCTGGCCTGGGCAACAAGACGTTCGGCGAGTGCCGTATTCGACAACACGCGCTCAATACCACTGGCGAGCGCGCGCGGATCGTCGGCAGGTATAAGTAACGCCGCGTTGTCGCCCGTCAATTCACGGATGCTCGGCAGGTCGGAGGCGACGAGGGGGCGGCCACTTGCCATGTGCGCGATCACTTTCAAGGGCGACGTGAAGTGCGCGGATATTGGATCTTTGCCCGTATTGGGGACGACCAGCACATCGGCGGCAGCCTGATTGTGGGCCAATGCACGATATGGACGGAAGCCGAGAAAGACGACCGTGGGGTACTCCTGTGTGAGCGCTGGTACCTGCCACCCCTCGCCACCGATGACAACGACCTGTACGTCAGGCGATAAGAATTTGGCGGCCTCCAGCAAGGTCGCACTCCCTTTCCATCCGTCGAGGCGGCCGATATACATCGCGACTTTCCTGTTTTGCGAAAGCCCGAGCTGCGCACGTGCCGCTTCTTTGCTTTCGGGATGCGCGAAGTCCTCAGGGTCGATGGCGCTCGGAATGACCCTGATCTTTTCTGCAGCGATGCCGCGCTCGACATAGACATCTTTGAGGCCTTGGGATATGACGACAAGTGCAGAGGCGCGCCGCGCTACCGCACGGGCGGCGATGTTCCACCCACCCGTGTGCGACTCCCAGATGAAGCGGCGGTAGCCGCACAGCGCAAGCACCCAGAGGACGTGATCGTCGCGACTATAGATCATGCCGTCTGTGCCCCGAAGATACCTCGCAGCGGCAACGGCGAACGTGAACTCCTGGACGAGGAAACCGACATACCCGAATCGGATGAGGTCGAGGGTAAAAAGTTTCCTGAGTGGGAATCGCTGTTTGATCGCATAATACGTGAACGGGTCCTCCGGTATCGCATTGCGACGATCGGGGACGATCAGTTCTATATCGGCGCCTGCCCGCGCGAGGGCTTCACAGGTCTTCATGATGGCAAGACCGTGGGCTTTTTCCGTCGGGAGGCGCGCATCAGAGACGAAAAAAATTTTCATATCCGCTTCAGCGCTTGGTAGTGATCGATCGTCGTTGATACTTTGCCTTTGAACTGCGCGAAGGTGGTCGACTGATCGATCGAACTGCGGGGCAGCGCAAAGAGATCGCTCTGCTGGCCCACCGTACCCTCTTCGACGCTGAACGCCGCATCAAAGCCACACTCACGGATGATGCGCACTGTTGTATCATTAAAATTGCCGTATGGGTATGCGAACGTTTTCGCCGCCGCACCAATGATCTCCTCGACCGCTCGCTTTGACCCTGCGATCTCATCGCGCACTTCGTCCATAGAGAGTGTGGCTAATTTCGGATGCGTCTTAGTATGCGGTGCGATCTCGATGAGCCCACTAGTATGCATCTCTTTGATCTCGTCGAGCGTAAGTCGCGCGAGACCGCGTTTGTCGGTCTTCCCGATCATATCGGTCGTGACAAAGATGGTCGCAGGAAATCCATATTTTTTCAGGATAGGGGACGCGATCGTGTAGTTGTCGCGATAGCCGTCGTCGAAGGTGAGCACGACGGTCCCACCGAGGGGTGTACGAGCCCTCAAGCGAGCGACTAGTTCCGAAAGTGCGATGACGGTGATCTTTTGCGCCATGAGGTACGCCATGTGTTCCTCAAAATCGCGCGGCTCAACGTTCATAAAATAGTCGTTACGCGCCGAGACGGAGTGATACATCAATATTGAAGCCCGATCCTGCGGCAGGGGCGACTTCGGCGCCAGGCGGAAAAAGACCTCTTTTAAGACATTCATGCTCTCAATACTGGCATAAGCCGGTGTACAAGCAACGCGAGCGAGTGCTCGCGTATCACATAGTCGCGAAGATTCTTTGAGAGTGCTGCTCGCTCGTTTGATGCTAACTTCAACGCTGCCTCAATACCTCGTGCGACGTCTTCTGCCGAAAGCGGGTCCACCATCAGTGCATCTGGCACGATGCCGTGCAACACTTCATTTGCCGCGACAATGATACACCCCGACGCGGCCGCCTCTGCGATGGTCTTGTCAAAACTGCCCGAGGGAGTGAGGTTCACGTAGATTGCATGTGCGCGATACAGAGCAGGGGCCTGTTCGTTCGGAACAGCTTTCTCAAAAGAAACATCGAGCATGTGTTGAAATCGCTTCTTGAGGTCATTAGCGTACGCTTCACGGCCGAGTGTCGGGTCTCCGATGACATCAACTTCCATCTTGATGCCCTTTCCTGACAAACGTTCTATCGCCTGGAGAAATGCACCCGGATGCTTCACTTCGTCAAGCCGACCGAAAAAAAGTATGGACTGAAGGGGTGCCGATGTGGTGCCCGGGATAAATACGCTCGTATCGATGCCGACGGGCATCCGCACGGCATGTTTGAAACGCGCCACGTACGCCGAAGGAGACGTGTAGCATACGGCATGTGCGAAGTGTACGGCGAACCACGTGTACAGATCTTCTGTGCGATGATTGCGCCACAATACGATGCGTTTACCCCACAGACGCCACAACAACCCTCCCATGCATACATATTCAGAATTCATGTGCACAAAGACAGTGCTATATTCGCGGCGCGTAGTCCAGAGATATGTGTAGAACCGAAAGATATACTTCAGCCGCGAACGCCCCGTTTCCTTGCCGAGTGAATACACCGATACGTTGCCCGGCATACTGTGACGTCCCTGCTTCAGGCAGATCACCGTCATGTGCTTACATTTCTTTGCGATCTCTTCGATCAGATGCGCATAGACACCGAGAACAGGGTCGTCAAGATCGATCGCCTGGGTCAGTACGAGCACCTTCATACACCGCCGCCCACATCTCCGTAGACACCGCGCAGAAGATCGAGGTCTTTTTTGCTTTCCGTAAGCAGTTGGATATTCTTCGCCTCGAGCGCACGGAGAAATGCGGCACCTGGTGCATCGTACGGCACTACACGTTCATACTCTACCCGCAGTGCTGCGACATCTTTGATGAAGCAGTGCCCGCCGGCGCCACGGCCTGTTTTGTGTACGGGACGCGCGTAGCGGCTACTCACGAAGGGATCGGCTTCGACCGCATCCCGCACGTTGTCCCACTCAAAACCATGCGCCTTTGCGAGGTCATACATCACGTTGAACAAGATGATCTGCGCGTAGGCGCTCGCATTGTGGGAATATTTGATGATCTCCGCTTCGGTACTGGAAGTGATCTGCGCAAATGCGGCTTCCGGCAAAATACCAAGGACTGCCTCGGCGGCGAGCATGTGTTTCGACGAGTGCTCCGGCATGCCGACGATGTTCGAGAAAGGGTGCGCCGCGTCATACGAGGCGGTCGCCTCACTCAAAAATTCAGGAGAATACACGATCGTCATCCGAGGAAGTTCTTTTTGGAGTTTCACCGTACTTCCGGGGACAACGGTCGATTTGATGACCGCGACGGCCTTTTCTCCCACGACTTCAAGCGCGCTCTTCAGAATGGATATGTCAAAACCTTCTGGCGTAGAGGGCGTGGGAACAGCAATGAACACAATGGAGCACTCTTTGATCTTTTCTTTGTTGGCGCGATACGGCTCTTCAAGCGAATAGCGCACTACGTGGTAGCCACGACGCTCGAAATCGTCGGCATAATTCTTACCGATAAATCCCTGGCCGACAAAACCTACGAGTGGCTTCTTTTCCTTGAATGCGCCATAGCGACGCGCGATCGGGAGACAGGCCGCGATATCGTTACGCCATGCTGACACATACGAGTGCCAATCCGCGTAGGGATACGAGAGTAATACCGCGCGCGTATCAGTCGCCAGAATGCGCCGCATCTCCGACGACCAGTGCGAATATTCCGCAACGAATGCTCCTGCCTCAGGCGCGATGCCGACGTCCCCAGAAAGCACGGGCACGCCTGCTCCAAGCGCCTCTATCATCACCATGCCGTATCCCTCGTAGAGAGAGGGGACGAGCACCAGATCGGCAAAGGCCAGGTAGGGCACTTGATCAACACGCCCCTCAAAAAAGACTTGCTTCGCAATACCTCGTTCTCTGGCGAGAGACTCCAGCATGGCCCGCTGCCGCCCGCTGCCCACGATGATGAGGCAGGAGTCCGGCACGCTGGCATCCGCGAAGGAAGAGACGGCCTGAGCGACATTCTTCTCGCTCTCGAGGCGCGAGACGACGAGGACTTTCTTCTTGAAGCCCGCAAAGCGGGACCTCAGCGCCTCTGGCGCCTGGGCCTTTTTGTATTTCTCGATATCGACGAATATCGGCAAGACAGAGATATGCTTGCGGGTCGCTTGCGGCACGCGCACCTCAACGTCTTTCTTTATGCGATTTGAGACCACACGAATGCGCGCCGCATGGTAGAGAACGAAGCGCGCAAGTATGAGGCGCGCGCGATTGAGGAGCGAATGCTGCCTGAACGCTGGGGAGAAAAGATCAGTATGTATCTGTACGTGTAACGGCACACCCTTGAACCATGCAATAAGCAACCCGACAAGGCCGACTTCGAACGGATCCTGGACCGTGACCACATCGATCTTCTGACGCACGGGCAGCATGGTGAGTGCGTTCCACCCATACAGAAAGCGGGAACGTGCGTTGGTCGGATAGAGCGAGAGCTCTCCCTCGTGTACGACGGAAAAACCTCCACTTTTAAGGGAAAAAACGATCGTCTCGAGCGTGCCGAGTACTTGTGCGTACGATTCCATGCGACGGCGCGTCGGGCTCCCGCTCTCGAAAACAGTCCGGTCGGTGGATAGCATCAATACGCGCATAGTGATTTTGCGAAATCAGGCCGCGTAATCGTCCATTGAAGCGCGGTCAGCGCATTATAAAGGGCTTTCGGCCCTGCGTCGATTAAGGTGCCTACTGCACGCTGACGGACGATCGCAGAAGTTTTGCGGTCGCCTCGACCGTTCTGTCGATCGAGAATTCCTTGGCGCGCGCGGCTGCGGACTCACCAAGTCGTGCGCGCAGTGGTGCGTCCGATAAAAGCTTGGCAAGGGCGTTCTCAAGCGCACGTATATCGCCCACTTGGACAAGAGTGCCGTCCACGCCACCGCGGACAACCTCTGGATTCCCGCCAACGTTCGTTGCAATAACGGGAGTACCGACCGCCATCGCTTCGATCAGGGTGTGCGACAGGCCTTCGTATCTGGAGTTCAGAACAAAAACACTGGCTTCTTTACATGAACGGATCGCTTCGACATGAGATACACTTCGGTCAAGAGTGATGTGCGCACCCGCCTTATTTTTCTCAATCTGATCACGCAACTGGTCCCGCAGAGGACCGTCTCCCCGTATGGCAAGTCGCCACTGCGGATGACGCGCAACGATGTCAATAAGTTCAGCAAATCCCTTCCACGGTACAAGCCGACCCAATGATACGATCAGGTTTGTCCGTCGCGCTGACGCTTCTTCGCCACTTTGTATCTCAACTCCGTTGTAGATAACCTCGATATGTGTCGGCTCTGCGAGCCAACCTGAGACGATATTGCCCAAGTAGACGCTCGGTGCAATGACACGGTGCGCGCGACGCACCACAAAACGCTGGATCGACCTGAACAAGCCGACCCGCAAGCCGTATGAATGCTCCTGGAACTCATCAAGGGATTCTTGTACACCGAAGCGCTGTACCCCTTGCTCCCATGCATAGTCGCCTGGAACACGCACGACGAGTTTCTTGCCCGTGAGTAGCGCAGCGATCGCTGCGGGGAGACCGGTGCTGACGGTATCTTGGACCAAGATGAGATCCGCTCCCTGTGCCATACGTACAATACCCCACGCGTACGCAATATGTCTGAGCCCGGGCGGTAAATGCCGAACGGTCCGGAAGGGGAACACTGATACAGCAATACCCCGTGCAGGAAGACGGTCTTCAAGCAACTTTGCGTATGTTGCTGGTCCGCCAATTTCGGGTGGATAGAGGCCAGTGGCGATAAGGATCTTCATAGCGCGTTGAATACCCGTCCGCGCATATCGTGAGCTATGAGATCCCAGTCGTATTTGTCGGCGACGAGCGCCTTGGCGTTCTCAACGATCTTATCGCGCAGGACGGGCTCATCGAGATAGCGCTCGACCGCTCGCGCGATAGATCGCGGGTCGTGCACCCCGCAGAAAAGGCCGGTGGGATTCTTATCGGGATTCCTCTCCGGGTCATGGAGGAAATCAGGAATGCCGCCCACTGGTGTTGCGATGACCGGAATGCCCGCTGCAAATGCTTCGACGAACGCGTTGCCGAACCCTTCAATGATTGAAGGCCGTACGAAGATAGTCGAGATCCTCAAGTATGCCGGGAGCTCATGGTGCGTAACGTGTCCGGCAAACAGGACGCGCTGCGACACGCCGAGCCCTGCGGCGATATGCTCCAATTTTTTGCGATCATCACCCTGTCCGGCGATCAAGAATTTTACATTCGCCGGAAGGTGCGTGAGCGCCTCAATTACATCCTCGATCCCGCGCGAGAGCACCAGCCGCGATGCGGTAAAAAGGAAGATATCCCTATCGTGCTTCTCGAATTTCATTTTGAGCGCAATGAGTTTCTCATCAGGCACGGGAGCTGAGAACCTCTTTACATCGACGCCGTTGGGGATCACCTCCACAGTACCGGTATAATCGAGCGTGCGCACCTGCTCCGCGAGAAAATACGAGATGCATTTGATGATGTCGGCGTTGAGATAGATCTTGCGGTAGAGTGGCCAGAGTAGTCGGACGATGGGGCGGCGTTGCTTCATTTCGCCAAAAGGCCGACCGTCCTGCAATTCGAGAAAGTATGCAGTATTCGGGTACATCCACTGGAAGAAGATCGCCGCGAAGCCAGCATGGCCCGCCATCATTGCCCATGTCATATCAAAATGATGTCCGCGATGGAGCCAGAGTGCTTTCCAAAATGCGGTGAACGGGAAGAGTACCTTTGCGACCCTGCAGTGGAACGGGAGCGAGCGATCCGATACCTTCGCGCCGGGTACGGCAAACCCGATGCGGTGCACCGTGATATTTCCAACCCGCTCAACACGCGGCAAATTACTGTCAAACCGCAGCGTTATCATCTCGAATTCAAATTCGGTCGGATCGCACCGATCTGTAATTTCTTTAATGGCAATTTCGGCCCCGCCGATAAACGGGTGGTAGGTGAGACTAAAGATAAGGATTCGCTTCATTGGATGAATGGTAGCCGTTCGACGACTAAAAAGAAAGTAGCCCCGACTCCATGATGGAATCCATCCGCCTCCCTGTTCCTACCCTCATTCACTCATTCAGAGCTCGTAGAAAGAAGCATCAAACTTTGCCGACCGGCATATTTTGATGCGTATTAACGATTGCGGGGCAGCTTGAATTGTTCTCGCAGCCAACCATCGTTCTCAATAGATTCAGCAATGATGTACATTGCTTCCCTTCCTATGTGCAGATCCGCCTTCAAAAGTGTCGTGAAATCCTCACAATCATAAGGATACACCCATACGCTATCCTGGAGACGTACGAAACCTGCGGCTCGCATTGCCTCTCGCAATCGAATGCGAGTTGCACGTCGAGTTTCTGCTATATCAAAAATAACGATCCTATATCGCCTGTCCCAACGTTTTTTTCTTTGGGCTTGGAGCGCCTTCTTCTGCTGTTCAAGAGCGAGCACGTTCCTTCCCTTTTCGGTGATGCGCGCGTAGCGCTTTCCTCGACGCTCCTCAAATGTAATCAATCCCGCGCCTGCAAGACGCGAAAGGGCAGTCCTTGTTTGATCCTTGAACCGTTTTCCTATCGGAGTTTTAGCAAGGAATTGGAGCGCGTTGGGTGCTACCATAGCAACAAGTAAGAGGCCGCTGATCCCAACAGCGCCAAGGACGGAATCTTTTACATATGCTCTGCGACGTCGAACGAGAGCTCCCGTCTCCATTTCCCCCATATTCGCATCGTACCATGAGACACATCGAATCCTGCCGGTCGGTAAAACTTGATGGGTTTATATAATTGAGGAAAATATAGAGGGTGGGAAGTTCAATCGTCAGTGTTCCCGATTCTTTTTATTGATTCAATGTATTCTCGAACGGTGTGCTCCGTTTTCCAGCCGAATTCTTTTTCCACTTTGCTGGTGTCGACGATCGAGTCCATGCGATTGCCTTTGGCTTCGGGCAGCATGGTGATGTTGTCGGTGAACATTTTCGCAAGCTCAAGGATGGTGTACGACTCGGGAGAGCCGAGACCATACTCGTCGCCCTGGCCCTTCTCCCCTACCATGAGAAGTCCGCGCGCGATGTCGGGAGCGGCAGTGAAATTGCGCTTCTGCGTACCGGGACTTCGCACCGAAATGGGTTCACCTTTGCGGTACTGCTCTTTGAATATTCCCATCACGGATGCGTACGGGCCGGTCGAAAGCTCTCGGGGCCCGTACGCATTGTAAAAGTAGGTGATCGCGTACGGGAGTGAGAACCAATCGCCGTAGTTGCTCACCAATTCAGTGTTGGAGGCTTTCATCCATGCGTAGGGAGACTGGTCGCGGCCGAGGCCGCCGTCAGAAAATTTGGTGCTCGAACCGGCGTAGACGATTTTTTTGCCGCGCTTGCGCCAGTATTCAAAGACACAAAAGGTACCGCGCACATTGCTCTCCCATACGAGCGGGAGGTCTTGGAAACTCTGCTCGACCCGCGAGTATTCACCGAGGTGAAAAATAATGGCTGGATTTTCGTGCCCAAGCAATTTCTCGATATCCTTGGTATGCCCCTCGATATATTCCGCTCCTTGGATATGATTGTCTTTCGACCCGATGAAGTAATTATCGAGCGAGATGACACGGTACTTTTTGACCGCCAATTCTATCAGGTGCGATCCGATAAGACCAGCCCCTCCGGTGACGATGATCGTTTCTTTTTCGGACATTCCCACAACAGTACACTTACTTACTCATCTCTTCAATGTTCCATTCACGCGAAGCGCTTGAGCGCGCAAAGAACATGGCCCCACCGCCCAAGATCGAGAGTGCTCCTGCACCGACCCACCACCAATTCATAGAGAACGGCAATGTGGTGCCGGACGCCGCCTGCATCGTTGCGGTTGCGCTCTTGTCAGCTGAGCTTGGTGCGGTTTTGATGTTTGTATCGTTTCCTGTGACGATGGGATGTGCGGGGGCAGAAACCATGACGGTTCGCGGAGAAAGGGCGTTCGCGGCGTGAAGCGGAGGCGCAACAGGGCTCAGAGCGTTTGGGGTCACGGAGACCTGCGGGACGAACTCTGGAACACCTGAAGATTGCCCTATGCCGAGCGCAACCGTCCCATTGGGATACGTAAGCGAAGAGTCGACTGCGGCACGAAAGTTCAAGACCACATGCTCGATACGCATCGTTGCACCAGCAAGTATCATCGAGTGCTCGGGGAGGATGAATTTCGCGCTAAATGGACCAGCATCCTGACGCACGATCCATCCAGAAAGATCAAGGTCGTGCCCCGCCTTGTTCTCGATCGCGACACCACCATCGGGAAGCGCGGAAAATGCGAGCGCTGCGGGCTCGGCCGCCACGATAATGTGATCCGCCACAGAGAACCTATCATTTGCGATCGAGAGAACGACCGCATAGCGACCCGGATACACAAAGTGATGGAGTACGGACGGACCTTCGGCGGTCACACCATCGCCAAAATTCCACATGAACCGTGTGACGGTACTTTCGAGCGTCTTCTGATCCTTGTCGTATGCGCGCCCGTCGAACTCCACGTCGGCGCCGGCGATCACGGTCCGATCTCCTCCGGCATCGGCATAGAGCGATGGTACTGGCGGCGGGACATATGATGACGTGGGCGCCACGGAGCTGTTAGCTTGTGTCGATTGTGGTTGTTGGATTGTTGTAGTTGTACTGCTTGAGGTCGTAGTCGCGCCGGTGGTGGTCGTCGCTGTATCCTGCGTACTTTGAGGCGCAGCTATAAGCGTTCCCGATCCTGGAGTGGGGACACTTGTCGAAAGAGCCGTCGCCCCCATGCTCGCTCGTTGAAGCGTATTGCCATCGCCTGCCGCCCCGATGTCCTTGATATACACCAGCGAATCGACCGTCGCACCAGAATCGTCGATGAGTGAGATTGTGCCGGTCGTATTCGGGAGCGCGAGTGTCGTATCGACGACGTTCGTTGCACTCGGATACCCGGCTTCGAAATTCGGCGCATTGTCGGCAAGAATGAGGTACCCGCCCGATTGTATCGTTATAGACCCGATGCCGCCGTTCTTGGGCGGCACGTTTAATATGTGCCCTGAACCGTCATGTATCTTCCACTTCGTAAGGTCGACTGCGCTCGAGCCAGCATTGAAGAGCTCGACCCACTCCTGTCCCGTATCCGATCCGGGATAGTCATACATGAATTCCGATACCACGACCTGCGCTAAGGCAGTGTTCGGCAGGGAAATAAAAGCGATGATGACTGCAGCGGAACTAATTCTCGCGACCTCCACCCAGTACGCGCTCCAAAACCTCTCGCGATACCTGACCATCCGCTGCCCTTTCATGAACACTATTATCACGCGCCGGAACCGCAGGTGGCACCCGTGGGGGCTGTGGCTGTGGATTAGAACTCCCTTGGTGGCGCGGCCGTGTGGCGGAGCGTTCGCGCAAAATGTCCGCAGGCGACCGCACCGGTTCAGCGTTGTTCACCAGTGGCGCGGCCGGACCGCGAGCAGACTCTATCGCAGCGCGCAAAGAACCCCGTGGATCTTCCGGACGTGGCATCTCTGGGCGGACCGTATCGTGACGCGGCGCATTCTGGTAGGAGGGGCGACGATCGTCGTATCGCGGAGCATCGCGGCGTGGCGCGGTGCCCTGGTACCCTTGCGGGCGGGAAAAACCACCGTTCGACGCTGCATGCACCGGAGGACTGCTCGTGCCAGAAGTATTGCTGCTCCCGAAACGCCTCTCTGCGCCCGGGCGGCTAACATCGTTCGGTCGCGTAGATTTCTTGGTCGGCGGAGCGAATTCGAACTGCTTTTTATTCACACTCGCCTCCACGTCGGCGCGAACGCGCCCGTAGAGGGCCCGCGAGCGGCTGACGACGTCATCGCGATACGATATACGTGGTGTCTCGATGGGCGGAATGGTCTCGGCCGAGAACGGCGGCGAACCGACGCCATCGATCATAAGCGTAAGATATATCTGTCCGATGCCAAGCCCCACTAGGTCTTCCGGCAGGAATGTCGGGGTGAACACCGTCTCCAGAACTTCGGCATCGAATGGCCCCACGCGAAAACAAATAATAGTGCCGACGTTGCCGAAGACCGCATCGCGCACTTCCTCTTCCATCTGCTCGATGTATTGATTCGCCAGCGTGAGCGCAAGTTTGTATTTGCGCGACTCGGAGAGAATGTCGGCAAATGCTTCGTTCATCATGGATTGGAATTCATCGACGTAGAAGTAGCAGCGCGGCAGCTTCGCCAACATCTGCGCCGGCTCGTCGGCACGGCTCATCGCCGCAAGATAAATTTTGACGGTGAGCATCGATCCAAGCAGGGATGCATTGGTCTCCCCCATCCTCCCCTTCGAGAGGTTGACGATAAAAATTTTCCGCTCGTCCATGATCTTGCGCAGATCAAAAGACGACTCGGCTTGGCCGACGATGTTGCGGATGAGGGGATTTGCGGTGAATTGCCCGACTTTGTTCTGTATCGCCGGTGTCGCCTCGCGGGTGTAGCTGTCGGTGAATGCGGCGAATTCTTCGGTCCAAAATGATTTGACGATGGGGTCGGTTATTTTCTCGACCACTGCCGCACGAAAGGTCTTGTTGATGAGCATGCGGTTCACGTCGAGGAGCGTCGAGCCGGGGTACTCCAGCAGTGCCAGCAGGGTGTTCTGCAAAATGTATTCCATACGAGCGCTCCATGCATCCTCCCAAATGCGCTTGAGGGCACCCATGAGCCCCGAGACGACGAGGTGCCTCTTGTCGTAACCCACGTCTTCCATCACGTTGAAGCCGATGGGGTGATCAGTGTCGAACGGCGCGAAATACACTACATCATTGATACGTTCGTATGGAACGAAGTCGAGCAATTTTTCGGCGGTCGAGCCGTGCGGATCGATGAAACACAGCCCCTCGCCGTTCTGAATATCCTGGATAGCCATGTTCTCAAGCAATGTCGATTTGCCCATGCCTGTTTTCCCGATGACATAGACGTGCTTACCACGATCGATGGCGCGAATACCGAACATATCGCGCTTGCCGCGCGTATGTGTGGCGGCAAAATACGTAACCCGCCGCTCGTCATCCTTCTGGTCAACGTGCATACGGAAAGTATATCAAATCATCATTGCGCCGGGGCGTACGATGCCTTTACAAATTGGAGTAATTTCTTCACATCGGTCTGTGCGTCTTTGGAGCCCAGCACGATGACAGCGATCTCGCGATCCTGGCCCCCGATCGCGACCGAGAACACGCCCGCGTACGTCTCGCCCGCTTCGTTGGTTTGCCCGATCTTGCCACCAACGAGCGTAGCTGGCACGCTTTTGATGACGTTGAAATCGTTGATGTTCTGGAAGGCGGATGTACCATACGCACTACCGGTGAGATCTCCCGTCGTGATGCCGAATACGAATCTACGGTTGTCTCCGATATAGCGGAGCAAGGTGAAAAGATCCTCCGGCGTCGAGAGATCGCTCTCAGCCCCCGAAGGATCACTGAAGTTCGTATTCTTGAGCCCGATCGCGGTGGCCTTTTCGTTCATCGAGCGCACGAACTGATCGCGGCCGCGGTCAGCGGCAAGGGTCTCCGCGGCCTCGTTGGACGATTCTTGCAGAAGAAGGAAGAGGAGGTCATAGGCACGCACTTGCTGGCCCGGTTTCAGGCGGGCCACTGAGGTATACACGATCGCATCTTTCGGGACGGTGATCGTTTTGTCGAGATTGATGTATTCGGTGGCAACGAGCGCAGTAACAAGCTTTGTGATCGACGCGATCGGTGCCGGATCACCCGCGCTTTTGCTGGTGAGCACCGCACCGGTTTTCACATCTGCTACCAGGTATTCGCCAGCTGTTATCTTGGGTGCCTTGAGCTGATAGTCAAACGAATCGGCAATGGGTTGCTCGTTGTACACGACCACCGGCATACCGACCTCGACCAGCGCATATACCTTCGCCGCGTCTTCGGTGGAAAGCCGGATACAGCCGCCCGAGTACGTCGATGACACCGGCGTGCCATCGGGATAGGTGGGCCAGCCGTGGATGAAAAAATTGCCTTGGAAATCCAAACTGTACGGCATCGCGACTTCGCCGAAGGTTGAAAAATGTGTTTTTTCTTTGGTTTGGATCTTATAAAGGCCGGCGGGCGTCTCCCACCATGAGCCGGGGCGGCCCTTGGCGAGGATCGGCACATCGATCTTCTTTTCTCCTTCGATGTAGACGGTAAGGCGCATTGCCGAGAGGTTCGCGTCGATAAGCGCTCCTTTCTGCGCCATGAACATCGTCTTGACGCTTTGATAGTAGATCGGGTCGGAGAGCGCGGCCAATGCCCCATAGATAATCGGCGCAGACGATGAAGCATTGCCAGACGGTAGGGAGATCGAATAGACCACTGGTGGTTTCCAGAACATGTACCCCGCACTTCCTACCCCTAAGCAGGCGAGCAAGATACCCACGAGCATTGAGGGGGAAACGCGCCGTGCCAGATCGGAGCGCGTAACAGGCTTACCGTACGAGGCCGAAATTATCTTGGCTGTGAGCGGTGATGTCGCGAGTGTGACGGGTGCAGGCACTTCTGTATCTGGAGAAGGCCTGTGCTGCCCCAAAGCGGGGGCAAGCGTATCGTCCGACCACCCTTCAAGGATAAGGCGACTATACATGACAGCATCCGACATCCCCATTGCACGCAGGCGATGGATCAGCGGATGAGGATCATCGGTCCTCGGGACTTTGTTCATCGAACGGGGGTTGTTGCGTGTGTATTCTCTGAGAGAGTCGGCGGCGCACGGCAATACCGAGCGCGACTACCAAGAGTCCGAGAATAAAGAAGAACGCCCGATCCCAGATCGACGGAAAGCCGAGGAAGGGCAGTATTGCAATGACCGCACCGGCAAAGATGATGAGGGCATCAAGTGACATGTCAAAAGTATACCGTATTGCAGGTGATCAATGAAGCGGCTGGACGATGACAACGAATTCCCCACGTACGGCCCCGCGCCTTTTGAGGTCTTCCGCGACGTCCAGCGGTGCTCCCAACAGCAGTTCTTCATGCATCTTCGTGAGTTCGCGGCCAATGCGCACTTCGCGCACGTTGTGTGCGGCAAGCTCTGCCAGAAGCTTCATGATGCGATGCGGCGATTCGTAGAGTACGACCGGGATGTCGCTCGCGGCGATCTTGGCAAGCGCGGTATGGCGGCCTTTTTTGTGCGGTAAGAATCCCAGGAATGTAAACGCATCACTTTCAAGGCCGGCTATCGAGAGCGCGGCCGTGAGCGCCGAGGCACCCGGAAGCGCTTCTATGATCGCCTCAGGAGCGAACTCTCGCACGCGCGAGACCAATCGCGCTCCCGGATCAGATATGCCGGGCGTCCCCGCGTCCGATACGAGCGCTACATGCTCGCCTGCCTGCAATCGTTCGATCACCTCTTTTGCTTTCTTGGTCTCGGTCGCCGCGTCCAGCCGCTGCACGCTCGTGCGCAATCCGTAGTGGCTGAGCAACTTTGATATCATCCGCGTGTCTTCCGCGTAAATGACATTCGACTCTTTGAGAGTCCACAGACCGCGAAATGTCATGTCGCCGAGATTGCCGATCGGGGTGGCAACGATGGAGAGTTTACCACCCGTTTCCTCCCCTTCATCCCTTTCTTCCCGTTGCTCCCCTTTCATTCCAGCACACTACTCCCCTGCGATTTGTTCCGCAACTTTGTAGATGTCGCCTGCGCCCATGGTGATTATCAGGCAGCTTTCGGCTTTCGGCTTATAGCGTTCAGTAAAGTACAGATACACGTCGTGCAGAGATGCGCATGCTCGTGCAGACGTGCCAAGAGCCGAAATCTTTTCGGCGAGGACATCGCTTGAAACGCCGGGGATCGGCTCTTCGCGCGCCGCATAGATCGGCGCGAGGACGACTTCGTCCGCTGCCGCGAGCGCTTCCGCGAAGTCATCCATGAAATCGCGGGTACGGGAGTAGAGGTGTGGATGGAACGCGATGATGATCTTTTTGTCTGGAAATTTCTCTCGCGCCGCCTCGATCGTCTTTCTGACCGCAGTGGGATGGTGCGCATAATCGTCATAGACGAGTGCTCCGGACGGCGTCTCACCTTTATATTCAAATCGCCGCCATGAGCCTTTGAACGCTGCAAGTGCGTGGACCGCTGCCTCGGGAGAAATGTCGGGAGCCACGGCGAGCGCGGTCGCAAGTGCAGCCCGTGCGTTCTCTCGATTGAATTCGCCGACGAGCTGCAAGCTCCCGATCGCTTTGTGGGTATAGTCGATGACCTTCGCTTGCACGTTCTGTAGGATAGGCGCAACGTTCGCAAGCTCGGGATTGGTCACGATGACACCATGCGCGGGCACTTTTTCCGCCGCTGTGCGAAAGGTCTTTTGCACCGCAGCAAGACTAGGGAAATAATCGGTGTGGTCGAGTTCGATATTGGTGATGACCAAGATCTCCGGCGAGAGTTTTAGAAGATGATCACGATATTCGCACGCCTCGACGATCAGGAGATCATCGCTCCCCGCAAGAAAATTTGAGCCGAAGTCTTTTACGATGCTTCCGATGATCGCGGTCGGCTTCTTTCCCGCATCCGAGAGAATCTTCGCGATCATGCCGGTGGTGGTCGTTTTGCCGTGCGTACCACTCACCGCAATCGTCCGGGTGTTCTTGGAGACTTCGCCAAGCGCTTCAAAATACGACCGTTCGGGAATGCCCATTTCCTGAGCGCGCAGACGCTCCGCGTTTGACGCGGGCACGGCATCGCTGTAGATCAAAAGTCCGCAATCAGCCGGAATGTTGCAGGTATCATGTCCGATAGCGACGGCAATCCCTTTCTCGGCAAGCATCGAGACAACGGGCGATTCTTCCCTATCCGACCCATTCACCTCTTTGCCCTGATGTTGCAACAATTGCGCCAGCGCCGACATTCCTATACCCCCTATGCCAAGCATGTAGATATGCTGCGGGATCTTCATCGTTCGAGCATACCACTATATGATTGGTGCTTGAAACGGTATACAATCCAAGGACATGAAAGTGCCCAAGCAACCAAAATTCAATTTTGAAGAACTGAAAGCGGGGGCGACGAGCCAGAACCCGGCGATCCGCAAAAAGACATTTCTGGAGTACTTCGAGCGCTTTGAAGAATTCCCGTCATATCTCTTCGACAACACCGAACAGATCGACGGTCTGCTCTATCAGACCATTCAAGACATCGTCAAAGATCCTGAAACATCCAAGACGATGCAGAGAGCCATCGCCACGCTCATGCAACGACTCCCGTCCGTTGAAAACGCAGCACTCCTGGGGAGCGCGTGATTTATTGGATAGTTTTAATCGCAGCCAAGAATTCATCATTGCGCTCATATTCATTCTTGAACATTCCGAACGATGCGAATGCCGGGGAAAAAAGCAGCACATCCCCGTTTCTCCCGTTCATCCCTTTTTGCACGGCCTCCGATAGACGCTCGGCCGTTTCAAATGCAATGCCCGCAGATTCCAATTCGCCCATCAGACGCTCCGAGCCTTTGTAATGGGGATGCGTGAGGACCAAGAGATGCGAAACGGTTTTTTTAATCTCCGAAACCAACTCCCCGAGCGCCAAGCCCTTTTCGGAACCGCCGGTGATGAGCGTTAGGTTCGAGGCTCGAGGCTCGAGGCTCGGGGACAATGCTTTGAGCGCCGCGATGGTGGCTTCCGGTGTCGTTGCATTGTTGTCGTTGTAGATCTTCACACCGCGACTTTCACGCACGAATTGGAGGCGGCCCTCAACGGCTTCGAACGATTCAAGACCGCTGCGAATTTCTGCCTCCGAAAGTCCGAGTGATTTCAACGCTGCGGCAGCGAACGATGCGTTCTCGCGATTATGTTCGCCGATGACGTGCAATTTCCAATCGGAGGGAATGGGCGGCGGAACGAGCCCGCTTTGTATTTTTGGGAGGAGTGATTTGCCGACGAACACGCTATCGCCCTCTTTCTGGAACCGAAAAATATTCGCCTTGTCTGCAAAATACGCCTCCATGCTTGGGTAATAATTCTGGTGGTCGGGCATCAGGTTGGTAAACACCGCAATGTGCGGAGAAATGTTGAGGTCGCCGAATCCCTGCAGCTGCCACGAATCGAGTTCCAACACACAAATATCGCCTGCCTTGATTTCCGGCAACATCGCGAGCGTCGATTTGCCGCGGACATTCCCTCCCAAGTGAGCGCGCCTGTCCGCCGAAGCCTTGGCGAAGGCGGAAATTAGAGAATGGTGGATCATCTGGGTCACCGTTGATTTGCCGCGCGTGCCGGTAATGCCGACTATTTTTGCGCCCGCCTCCCTCGCATACTTTGCAAACAGCGCCGTCGACATATATACCGGTACGCCCGCAGCACGCGCGGCGGCGATTTCCGGCGAATGAAGCGGCACGCCGGCGGCTTTGATGACCATGTCCGTTCCGCCGGAGGCGGATCCGCCTCTGGCGGAAAAATCTTCCGGCTCGCTTTTGCCGAGATGAAATATGATGTTCGGATAGTGTTTCAATTTTGCAACCGACGCGGCAAGTTCCGATTCACTTTTGCGATCCACCGCAACAATTTCCGCCCCACACTTTGCCAGAAATTCCGCGTCCCCCACCCCGCGGCCAAGCAGCCCAAGGCCGAGCAACGTGATTTTTTTGTTCTTGAACGGCTCGCAAAACCCTTGCATTGAGCCATCATAACACTGGTACTTTTTGCGCGTCCATACAACATACAAAATGGGGGTCACCGGTTCGTGACCCCCGCAACAAAGTACAGAGCGCTTTCTGCTCACCTCACAGCGTAATCTTTTACCACCATGCCCTGCTCGACACTGCCCCGGGTATGCATCGGTATCCAATACCTCCCTGAGTGTTTGCCGAACAGTAGTCCCTTCCCGTCCTTTCCGTAGGTAGCAAAATGACCGCGACAGATATGCAGAGCCTTTTGCAACCCACTCGTGCTCGCACGACCTTCACGTTCAAGTACTGACTTCATATGGTCAATCTCGAGCACGTGATACGTCAAAAGTGGACGCCTTCTCCTGCGTTGATGAGCTTTTGCGAGTTTCGGAGGTGGACTAATTTCTTGCACGCGAACATTACGACAGTGCATGAACGACAGCGCTAAACACGTCGGGAAGTTCACGATTTGATGCACGAAGCGCAGATTATATTCTTTTGCCTCCTCGCTGATACCAGGAGTAAATAGATATGTAACTCCGTGTATTTTGCCGTTATCGGGAGAGATAATTCCACCATCAATCCCAACAGGAAGCAGATATTCCGCCATCAATACCGCTTCTCGAGATCCGTGCTGACGCACAAAGATATATCCCGTTAGGCAGTACACCACCTCCTCTCGTCCGAAAATATTGGGATGAAGTGGGCGCATGTCATCGGGACTGCACATCGCCAACGAGACACCAACTTCATCACAGACAGTTTCAATTCTGCCCTTCGGGAATCTAAACTCGAGGAATGATAGTTCGAACGGCAACATCACACATGGGAAATCTGCCGTCGTGAAAAAGTCTTGTATCCGCTGAGAAAAGAAGTATTCCGCAACGTTGTCGATTACAACGAGTTGCGAATGGTTAAGCTCGTTTTCGAGCACCTGCTCATCGATTACATCTTTTTGCCCCACCTCGAACCCAAAACAGAGGATCCTATCCAGAAGTCGCACGGCACACCCCCTTTGTTTGCAGCATGATTACGATATTTCCTAGAAAATTTATACTACAATATCTGAAATATTTCAAGTTGCATGGTTCTACTTTCATTTTCTAATCCGTTATCCACTTGCACGCACCCTGCGCAGGCATACAATGCGCGTCCCAGTTGATTGTGGAAGTCGGGTTTAATCCCCGCACTGTGCCGCAACGGTAATACCCGAAAGGGTCGAGTCCGGTCTTCAATCAACTGTTCAGTCCCGAGCAGGAGAGCGTCGCATACGACGCGTGATCGAGAGATCTCTGCTTCGGGCAGGGATTTTTGCGTTGTATATGAGGAAAAAAAGATTTATTGCTTCTATTGTCTTCGTGCTTGCCGTCTCTGCCGGCGTTACGTTCTTTGAGTATCGCAGGGCGGATGTGGCGGAGGTGACACCGAGCACGCAAGTCGCGAACGGATCAACCGCAACACGGGGTGATCCGCACATACCGGCTGCGGCACCCATACCGACGGTCGGTGTCTCCTCTCAGCCCACCACCACGTCAGTGGTCGCTTCGTCGGGCATCGCTGCCGAGCGATCGTCATACACCATACCGGTGATCGTGAGTGGATCAGTGCTTGAGGCCATGCGTGCATTCGCTTCCTCTTCGGCATTCGTGTTCACCGGCCACGACTATCCGGTGCTCGGATTCTTCGTCGATTCGATCAATGGCAAGGGGAGTGCCGACGGCTTCAATTGGATGCTCTACATCAACGGCAAAGAATCACCCTATGGCGCTTCATCGGCAGTCGTCTCTCACGACGACACCGTGGAGTGGCGGTACGAACGCGGCAGGTAGGGAGTAGAGAATACTTATCAGTAATGCATTACAAATCTCATATGAAAAAAACGATCCTTGTTCTTTTTATCGGCATAGCCTTCCTGCACGCTGGCTCCGCCAGCGCCGATGCAGACCCGACCGTGCCCGCAGCAAGCGCTGTGGCAACGACCACGCCGCACGCAACACCGATCACATTCTTACTTTCAGGCGTATCCAATGATGCAAGTGCTGGTGGCACGCTGGTATTTGCCACGTCAAGCGATCCCTCGAACGGCACACTCGGTGCGATCGGATCGGGTGGGTCCGTCACCTACACGCCGGAGTCGGCCTTTACAGGTACTGATTCTTTTTCATTTATCGTTACAGAGGGTGCCACCAGCTCAGTTGCCGCGAGTGTGACCATCACCGTTTCGGCACCGCCAGTGCCCGATACGGCCCAGATCAAGATACGTGATAGCGCGACATTGATCGGCCCTGTCACGGTAGAGCTTCCCGATGTCTCCGCCGACCCGGTCGCTATCACGCCGAGCGCAGGAGGTGGCTCACATACCGTGCCAGCACGAAGCGTGCTATCGGTCCTTGCGACGCTCGACACTGCTACCTCAACATTCGATGTGAGCGATCTGCAATATTTCAGCTCATTCAGTTCATTCCTTATCAATTGCATCACTATCCCTGCCGATCCCTCTTCGTCCTTGTGCGGTCAGTGGCAATACGTGGTCAATGGGTTTGGTCCGGCTGTCGGCATTGATCAGACGACGCTCGAAGACGGCGATGTGGCCATTCTCTACTTCGGATTCCCGCGACAGGTCTCACTCTCTGCTTCAAACGTGACGATGGGACAATCCTTCACCGCAACGGCACAGATCTACGACCCCACCGACAACACCTCCTCTCCAGCAACTGGCGTGACCATCGGCGTCACCCAGCCCAACCCTGATGACCCATTCACGCCACTTGAGATAGCGACATCAACGGTCGATGCGAGCGGGCAAGCGGTATTCACGCTGAATGCCACCGGTACGTATCAGGTAGGTCTGCAGGAGGATTTTTACTTCCCGACCACCAATATCACGGTGACGGATGCAGCGCCTTCACCCTCCCCCGCGCCTTCGGGCGGTGGTGGCGGAGGTATCTCTCACGGACAATTCAACGTCTCGAACGCGCTCTCATTCCTCTCTGCAAAACAGAGCGCGGATGGTAGTTTCAACTCCTCGCTTATCACCGATTGGGCCGCGATCGCCTTTGGTGCTGCTGACCCAGGTGCAGCGAAGACGAAATTGAAAAATTATCTGCTCACTGCATCTCCAGCGCTCACCAGCGTGCCCGACTATGAACGGCATGCCATGGCCCTCGAGGCCCTCGGCATCGATCCCTATTCGGGCACAGCCACGAACTACATAGCGCCCATCGTCGCGGCATTCAACGGCACACAGATCATGAGCGATCCGAGTAATCCTGCGCAAGACAACGACGACATCTTTGCCATATTCGCACTCCTGCATGCCGGATACGCGCCCACAGACCCGATGATCCAGAAAGTGATCGCTTTCATCGTCGCTGCGCAAAAACCCGACGGCTCATGGGACAGCAATCCGGATATGACCGCTGCGGCGATGCAAGCCGTCGGGCCATTCTTCACGGCTCCTGGATACGGGACCGCGATGGGGAAAGCGGTCGGCTATTTAAGATCCACACAACTTGGCAACGGGGGCTGGGGTACGGGAAATAGCGCCAACATTGATTCGACGAGTTGGGTACAGACCGCCATCAATGCGGTCCAGAATAGCGATCCTTCGCACGCGGGCTCCTGGGCGAGCTCGGTGGGCTATCTCCCGACCGATGTATTGGCTAGCGCGCAGCAGTCCGACGGCGCGGTGCAGTCCATATCGGCCTCGGTTGACACGCGCGTGTGGAGCACGAGCTATGCGGTGGTCGCGGCGGCGGCCAAGGATTGGATGACGTTGCTTGGATCCTTCTCCCAGCCGAGCGGATCGCCGAGCGGGGGCGGAGGGAACGGTACACCTGCTCTGCAGGTGGCAACGTCAACGATCGCGGTAGCAACTTCAACCCTGGCGAGCGCGACGACCACACCCGCGATCAGCCCCTCCACAACACCTTTTGCCACTACTACAGTGACGATAGATGGCACTGCCATACCCAATGTCGGCACGACGAGCATTCCGGTGCCTCCTAAAAAGAAACCAGTCACTCTACGCCCGACTATTCCAGCCACCTCAACACCGACCGCAACACCAGACGCTTCACAAACGGCAGCGGCTGGAGCGGGGCTACCGGTACAGACGGGAGGCGGGTTCCTCAGCCAGGTGTGGCATTCTATTGTTTCCTTTTTCTCGGGTTTGTTCTAAAAAGCCCCTGATACATATCCTGATTCGTCGGAATGCGAAGCTCGTTGCGATTCACCCGCTCAGAAAATTGCACTGGTACGAGGGTTACGACCGCGATGGGCTGGCACTCGCTCCCCTCGCCCATGACGAGCGTGGCGGCAGTAGCTAGTGAATCAGCGATATCGGTCTGCGTGACTTCCATCTTTCGACCACATAAGTCCTTGGTCCCGCGATAATCCTTGATTCCTTTGAACCCTGCGTAGCCGAGCGCGACGCCCACAACGCCCGCGCGTAGCGGCGTAATGCGGCTGTCGGTGATGATGATGCCGAGGTTTTTTATCTTGTAGTGTTTGAGCAATTGGTTACGCAAGCGGCTTGCCGAACTGAAAGAGTCTTTCGGCAACAAAATAAGTTTCCCGCCTGCCCCGTGTTCGCGGAGCGACTTTACGGGGCCGACGTTTGATTCATCAATACCCGCATTGACCACCACCGTCCCGTCGCGCACGGTGAGCCACCACTGCGGTAGTACTTTGCTCTGCCACTCGCTCTCGCTTTTGATAAGTTGCTCCTTCTCCTTTGTACTGCGAACGATGACTACACGGCCTTCCGCGAGCGCGACGATCTTGGAAGCCACGGCGAGTATCGAACCGTCTTTCAAGTGCGGTAGGTGTTTGATGATGAACGCCGCCAAGTCATCACCTTCCTTAAGTACCCGTGTCCTGACGGGCGTTACCTTCATGCCGTCTTATCACGCAGAAGCCGAATGCCGAGGTACGAGAGTGGTGTGTACACAAATCCCATCGCCACCTTAAAGAGCCACCAGGTGATGATGATGCGGATAAGCACCGGCGTCGGGTACACTCCGGCGAAGGCGATAGTCATGAAAAGGATGGTGTCGAGGAATTGCGACCAGAGATTTGAAAGGTTGGAGCGAAGCCAGAAATTCGCTTCGCCGAAGTGCTTGCGGAAGAAAAAGAACGAGATGACATCTTGATACTCGGCGATGATGAATGCTACGAGGCTAGCCAGCGCGATGCGCAGCGAGATGCCGAACACGGTGTTGTAGCTTCCGCGTACCCAATCGGCTGCGGGATCCCACGGAAGCGCGAGCGAAAGGAATGAATAGAGGACAAAGAGCGCGGTCGCGATAAACCCCGCGAGTACGAAGAATTTGGCCATTTTCTTGCCGTAGACCTCGCCGATGACGTCGGTCGTGAGGAAGACGAAGGGGAACGAGAATACGGCGACCGAGACGTGGAGACCGAGAATAAAGGGCATTATTTTAAGGCCCAGTGTGTTGGCGGCAAAGAGCGACGCGAGGTAGATTGCAAGCGCAATAATGATCTTCTCTGTATTACGCTCGGTGAATGTGGCCCGGTCCATGAAGTGGCTATTCTACCGTAGGGAGTGTTGAGCGCAACTTGGTTATAAAACTCACCTATTGCAAGGCACGCATGGAACCCTACAAAGTTCCAGCAGAACACGCCGACACGGCGACCTGCTTATGAATGCCCAAGTGTTTTTCTATCGTGGCGATACGCGCAAGCGCGTGGTCAATCTCTTTGCCGTAGCCCTCGATATTGCCGACCTTTTCCGCAAGGTCGTTCAAATCACGCCGGATAGACTTTAGTTTGTTCTCGATGCTCGCTATCTGCGTGCTGATCGTCGCGATATCACCCTTACGTTCGGTACGGAGAGCGGCAATGTCATCCTTGGTCGCCATGTGCTCGACGACATACGAGAGCGTCTCGCCAAGCTCATTCAGCGTCGTTTCTTTCGCCGCCATATCCGGCGAGTGTACCATATCTGCTTGTGCGACGCTTTCACCAGTATACATAGTTTGCTTGATACAATACCGCTATGCGCATCATCGCCATCGCGGCGACCACCTTGGACGGCAAAATAGCCCTCGATGCAGGGCACTTCTCGGATTGGACGTCGGCCGAGGACAAAGTATTCATGCGGTCCCTACTTGATGAGGCCGATGTGGTGGTCGTGGGCAACAATACCTATCAGACGGCCAAAGAGCCGCTCTCCAAGCGCAACTGCATCGTGCTGACTGGCTCCGTCGCGACGACCGAGCAGAAGGACGAGAAACTCTTACAAGTGAATCCCGAAGGTACCGACATCCGCGCAGTTCTTGAATCCTACGCAACCATTGCCGTCCTCGGCGGCGCGAAAACGTATTCGTATTTTCTCCAGCACGGCCTGCTCGATGAACTCTACCTGACCATCGAACCGCTCGTTTTCGGCCGTGGGATCAGCCTTTTCGAGCACGCAGATGGTGCACCGGCGCACTTCACACTACATTCCACCAAACAACTCAACGAAACAGGGACGATGTTGTTGCACTACGCGGTCGTACGGGCCGAGTGATCAATCGTTGTCTTCCCACAATTGACCCACCATCTTGGCGCGCAGACGGAAATTGCGCACACAGTCAACGAGCGCTCCGATCGATACGACCATTTGCAAGATGCCGAATATGGCATACCACCCCATGCCGAAATACGACGGATAGAGGAAGAGCAGGAAGAAGATGCCAATATTGAATATCAACGCGGCAGGCACCAGGGTGTGCAATTCATAACGATGACGCCGCTCGACTTGTGCTAGAAATGCAGGACCCTTGGGCATGTTCTCGAATTTTCGTCGGCTTTTGTGGATAAGGTCGAGATCGAGCCAATAGAGCAAGGCGATAATGATGGTGAAGATCCCGCACCAGAAAAACCAGCGCACAGGGTCTGTGATATTGCCGAAAGAAATGACTTGCACGAAGGCGGCAACGAAGTAAAGGAACATGTGCCCGATGCGGATCGGCCAACGGATGAAGGAAACGGCGTGGGCGACCGCCTGGGACCAAAAGATAAGGGTGAAGAGTACCGCCGCGATAACATAAAGTATGAATACGGCTTGCGTATGGTCGTGCACAATGGGCGTAGCACTGCCGGCGAGAAATTGGAGGGCGAACCCCTCCACAAGAGAGATGAGCGTTATCTCGATCGAAAGAGCCACTTCATCAAGTCGGGTCATCTCGGCATTGTATCGGATGAAATGAAGGCGGCCAAAGCATTATTGATGCTCTATACACCATTATCCCGCTCCTCCCCACCCGCCCCCTTGCACTTGCCATATATAGGGTACAATGGGGCGGTTATCAATAAATAGTCCCCAAGGGGTTAACATAACTCACTTATATGGTCAGAACAGCAAATCCAGCATTACTAAAGCCGATGCACCTCTCTCCCGAGCTCGAGGCAGTGATCGGCAAGGGCCCGATGTCACGTGGTGAGGTCGTGAAGCAGATCTGGGTGTACATCAAGAAGCACGACCTGCAGAATCCTGCCAACAAGCGCAACATCCTCGCGGATGATAAGCTCAAGGAGATCTTCGGCGGCAAGAAGGAAGTCACGATGTTCGAGATGACGAAACTCGTCTCCGGACACTTGAAATAGCTATTTAAGCTTTCGGCACGAAAAACCGCCCCAGGGGGCGGTTTTTCTGTTTCGGTGAAGGATGTTACCCGAGCACTCCACCGATAAGTAAGAAAACCAGGAGCAAGGTAAAGTAAATCGTCAGAGCAGCGGAGGGTATAAGAAAAATCCAACTTAGAGTTCTTCCGATTTCCCTTGTTGCATCTATGGTTTTAATAGCTCTCCATGAAAGAAAAAGTTCTACCAAAACTAGGATGTATATGGCACCTATTCCTGCAACCTCAATAATGTGGAACTGACCATTTTGAATGGGACCTAGCACGGGTTCCCATAAGGGTTTTGACATCGTTAATCCTGCCTCGACCAAAGCAAAAACAAAAAGGGCTACAATTGAACCGAGTGTGTATCTATTTAGGTGTCTACTATTCATTGCATAAGTATACAGCTTTTTAGGCTTGATATGCCTATATACAACCACGCTCGAACCTATTTCTGCAACCATCCCGACTGACCTGCGCACGCGCCGCGTGCGTGGTGATGCGAACCAACGAAGTACGCCCCGATCTCCCAGAATCCCGCCCCGTCGCGCGGAGTACCGCGCGTTGCCGCCCTCTGCCCCTGCCGCTCGTTTCCATTCTGATTTTTTGGCGGGGGGAATGCGAAAAAGGAATGGGCGGTAGGAGGCAGGGGCGGCGTCCGTTCTTGAAAAGTCAGTGATAGTATATAAGCATGGAAAAGTTGAAAAACGCGCTCAAAGTCGCACATCAAGAATCTCAAGCGTATTTGCAAGATGGCGTCCGCGTCAACGATTCGCTCTGGTATGACGTATCAAAAGAATATCCTGGACAGGTCGGGATTCACTTGTACGCGACGAGCGTGGATAAAACGATAGCGGGCGGCAAAGCATTTCTCAAAAATTATACTGAAGGGCTGAACGAACTTGCCTCGCGTTTGGAAAGCGATCCAAAACTTGCGGACATCAAGGAAATAACGGGCTGGTCAAAGTTGGTCTATGAAAATCCGAAACTAGTACAACTGCTTGGATTTGAAATAACGGAACGCGACGAGGAAAAGAAAGAAGCCCTTGCGATAATGAGTCGCGAGAAATTTCTTTCGCGCCCGTGGATAAAGGTGAAAACACAAATCCCGACCGAAAAAGGCCGGGATATTCCAAACGAATGAACGAAAGGAAGGAACTAACGAATTGGAGAAAGAAAATAGGGTTCTATCTGTTTTACAAGCTGTGAACCCGGGAACGCTGCTTGGAGGCTTTTTACGAGCAAGTGCCTCTGGGCTCGAGATCGGACTTCAGCTTTTCAGCTGAAGAACGTGAAGTAGACTGCGATGCACACAGCGATGAGCAAGACGAGAGCCAAGCCACCGAAGCGTACCCACAAGTCAATCAGCGTCAGTTGGCGCTGAATTTTTTCCGGACTTGTGTTCCGGAAGTAATCATCGTCTTCCTTTGCCATGATACTCACTCCGAGGCCCCTCGTATCCGGGCATCTTGTAGAAGAACTGACTCGGATAGCTGAAGATCTCCCCAAAAGGCAGATGCATCAAAACATCGTCCTTCGGGTAGAGCATATCTCCCGCTCCGTGAGCATGGGCCATGGTGTGGAAAGCACCAGCTAGGGAAAAGATTGGATCAGTTCCCGACAGCTCGTGGTAGTCGTTACTGGACGCGGGGCGTTCTCGCTCTTTTTTTGAGAGACGAGAAAGTTCGCCTTCGCGACCGTACGCGACGAGCAACTGCTCGACGGTCACTGGCTTGAGTTCTGCTTCTCGTTCTTCTTTTGAGAGACGAGCGATATCTTTTTCCCGGCCAAGTTGCCGAAGCAACTCTTCCATCGTCGTGTGCTTCTTTGACATCACGTTCTCCTTTCAAGGAACGTACCGCAACTCCCTGCGGTGAGGGGTTCCAGAGCGAATCCCAAGAACGGCTAAAGCATACCATCTTGAAGCTTCCTTGTCAACTGCCGCGACGACGCCAGATTTTAGGGAGCCATCCCCGCCGTTTTATAATTTTCCGCCAAAACGGCGGGGATGATTGCGCGCGCATGGGTGGGTTTGGGGTGAGCGCATACAGATTTGCTCCTCGCCATTCCCTAAAAAATTTTGCATGGCGAGGCTCCGCTTTGTCTTCTGATTTAGTGCAAACGGCTCATTTGGTGCATTTGAGCCGTTTGCTCCATGTTGCATTTGAATCCCGCCCGCTTCCTTCTCTTGGAATCTTGAGAAGGAAGCGCCGCCCCTGCCTCCTACCGCCCATTCCTTTTTCGCATTCCCCCCGCCAAAAAATCAGAATGGAAACGAGCGGCAGGGGCAGAGGGCGGCAACGCGCG
>Ga0080064_1000579_pt1 | contig 93393 bp, 87 predicted proteins | sample Subgrocontami54m_FD_69260 | JGI IMG/M metagenome (GOLD analysis project Ga0080064, IMG submission 69260) | Subsurface groundwater microbial communities from S. Glens Falls, New York, USA - GMW46 contaminated, 5.4 m (SPADES assembly) (version 2) ... | reverse complement strand
AGAACGAGATCGCCCAGGCCGAACCGTTGACGGGCAAACCCTTCGCCAAATACTGGATCCATCACGGGCTTCTTACGATCCAGGGACAGAAGATGGCCAAATCGCTGGGGAATTTTATCACTGTCCAGGACGCGCTGAAGAAATACAGCGTTGACCAGCTCAAGATGTTCTTTCTTTTCTCGCATTACGCCAGCCCCATTGATTTTAGCGAAGAAAAAATGCGGGAAATGCAAAAGGCGCTGGACCGCTTCGATGTCCTGTTCTGGAAGGCGTATCAGATGCTTGACGGCAAAAAGCCGGTCGAACCGGTTGAGGCGGAATTTATCACCAAACACCGCAGTGAATTTATTGCCGCGATGGACGATGATTTTAATACGCCGATGGCGTTGGGATGTTTATTTAACTTCATCAATGATACCAACAAATTTATCGATACGGCCCCCAAAGATGGCAATTATCTGGAAGTTATTTTTCGGGCGGTGGACACGATCGAAAATTTATCCCGGAATATCCTGGGATTGTTCCTTAAAGAAAAAGATAATGACCTGACCGCAAAGCAAGAGCAGCTGCTGCAGGAGCGCAAGTATGCCAGAAAGCAGAAGAATTTTAAGCGCTCGGATGAGTTGCGTGATGAGCTTAAAACGCATGGCATTATTGTCGAAGACACTAAGGATGGGCAGGTGTGGCGATGGCTGTAAGAGGAAGATTCATCACATTTGAAGGTTCGGAAGGTTCCGGGAAAAGCACCCAGATCGAGTTGATCGATCGCTATTTAAAGCGCAAGGGACGAAAGGTTTTATTTTTGCGCGAGCCTGGGGCGACCAAGATCAGCGAGCAGATCCGCCGTATTCTCCTCGACGTTGGTAGCGCCGGAATGAGCAACGAATGTGAAACGCTTTTGTATATGGCGGCGCGCTCACAATTGGTACGCGAAAGAATCGTTCCGGCGCTGCGTCAGGGTAAAGTTGTCCTTTGCGACCGTTTTTTGGATTCGACGATCGCTTATCAAGGTTACGGTAATGGTGTCGACATCGTCTGGATCAAGCAGTTGGGTAAGTTCGCGACCGGCGGCGTTACGCCGGATCTGACGCTTTTTTTTGACATCGACGCGAAAAAAGGTCTGGGGCGGATCAGCCGTCCCAAAGACCGTATTGAGCGCCGCAGTGTCCTGTACCACAACCGCGTGCGCGCAGGGTACCGGACGCTGGCCCGGCAGGAACCGAAGCGGATCAAGCTGGTCAAGGTCAACGGCAGCAAAGAAGAGATCCACAAAATAGTGCGACGTTACGTGGATGGCTTACTGGCTTAATCATATGATCAAAAACGACATTGAGATCAACGCAAATGTTTTAAAACGTTTCGCTGCCCTTGAGAAGAAGGGGCTTTTGGCGCACGCGTATCTTTTTGTGGGCCCCGCGCATATCGGCAAAGCCGCCACCGCGGTCGCTGTTGCCAAGTTCTTAAATTGCGAAGATAAAAAGAGCCGTGACCAAACGTATTTTTGCGACCGTTGTCCGGCGTGCCTGAAGATCAATTCAGGCAACCACCCGGATATCCATATCCTGCAAGCGGCGCCCGGTGAGTCGATCAAGATCGACGCGGTCCGTGAACTTTTGGCCCAGGTCAGGCTGCGGCCCTTTATGGCCGAGAAAAAGATCTTTATCATTCATAACATTGAAAATTTTACCATTGAGGCCGCTAACGCGTTATTAAAAACCCTGGAAGAGCCATCGGTCAAGAGTTTGCTCATTTTGACCACGGCGGTCCCGGAGCGGGTTTTGGAAACGGTCAAGAGCCGCTGCCACGTGATGCCCTTTGTCCCGGCGTCCCAAAGAGCGCTTGCGGCCCGGCTGGTTCAGTATTATGATGAGGACAAAGACCAGGCCCATTTTCTGGCTTTTTTTGCCGAGGGGTGTCTGGGCAAGGCGCGGCGGCTTAAAGAAGACGGGCTTTGCGCGGCCAAGGACGAGATCATCGACCGGTATATTTTGGGACGCGAGCGTGAGGCGCTCATTAAAACGATCGGAGCGGACAAGGTCAAAACCAGGGAATTCCTGGACGTCCTGCTAAGTTGGGTGAGGGATTGTTTGCTCATCCAAACAGGTATCAAGGACGCCCGGCTGATACATGCCGGCCGAATTAAGGAGTTACAGAACTTTCAACGGCGGTTTTCTTTTGAGGAACTGACCGGCATCCACCGGGAAACGGTCAGCGCGTGCCGGTTGCTTGTCGAGAACCTCAACGTGAAGATATCGCTGTCGATCATAGGAGAAATGTTATGGGCAAGATAGTGCAGGTTCAGTTGGGCGAATACCGCGACGTGGATTATTTTGAGCTTAACGACGTCGTCTGCGAGCGCGGGGAGTACGTGATCGTGGAAGTCGACCGCGGATCGGAATTTGGTCTGGTGGTTTCCCAGATAACCGCCGCGTGCCCCACGAAAACCGAGCACAAATCCCAGGGCCGGATCTTGCGCAAAGCCACCGAAGGCGACCTCAAACAGATCGCCAACAACCGTACGAAGGTGCAGGATGCCATTGACAACTGTGTGAGCAAGATCAACGAGCGCAAACTTCAGATGAACATCGTCAAGGCTGAATATACTTTTGATGCGAGCAAGATCATCTTTTTCTTTTTAGCCGATGGGCGGGTGGATTTTCGCAATCTCGTCAAGGACCTGGCGAAGGTGTTTCGTGTGCGCATCGAGCTCAAACAGATCGGCGTGCGCGACAAGGCCAAGATCGTCGGCGGTTACGGAATTTGCGGACGGGAATTGTGCTGTTCTTCCTATATGAAGGGGTTTCATACGCTTTCGATCAAAATGGCCAAAGAACAAGGGCTGCCGTTGAATCCATCGCGTATCTCGGGGGTGTGCGGCCGCATCAAATGCTGCATGGCTTACGAATTCCAGGTATACAAGGAATTTTCCAAAGACCTGCCTTCGGTCGGAGATAAGGTCAATATTGAAGACGGCAAGGGCAAAGTGATCGACGTCAACATCCTCAAGCGCCTGGTCACCATCGATGCCGGCGAAGGCAAGATCATCAAAACTACTTTCCCGAAAGAAGTCGGGGTCGGCTGATTTTGAATTCGGCAGTTAACTACCGAATGTATTTGTAACTGATGAATTTTCCCAGCCCAGCCGCAATTTTCCCCTTAGTAGAAAATGAGTTGACATATGGCTATATTATGTTACACTTGTAACAGATTTGTTACAAAGGAGCTTTATGCGTTTTCATGAATCTTTTTTGAGCGTTTTAAAATCGGATTTGAAGCTGAAGATCGTCAAGTTTCTGCTCGATCACCAAGCCTCCATGAGCGAGCGGGAAATTGCCGCGGTCTTGAAGGTTTCCCATATGAGCGTCAACCGCACCATGCAGGAACTGGCCCAGGCAAACCTTGTCCATTATCTGACCGTCGGCAAGGCGCATCTTTGGCAAGTTAACCGCCGCAGTTTTGCTTACAAGGCCTTGCGCCGGTTAGTCGACAGTTTGGAAAGGTCCCCGGATCCCCTGGAGGAATTAAAGCAGGTCCTCTTAAAACACTTGCCGCGAGGGTTGGTCAAGAGGATCGTCCTGTTCGGTTCGGTAGCGAAGGCTTCAGAGGAGCCCCAGAGCGATATTGACGTATTTATACTGGCCAATGATACCCGCGATCAACAGAAGCTCGAGGCGGCCATTGAAAAGCTTTCTAATGAATGTCTGGAGGTTTTTGGAAACAGGCTGTCCCCGTATATTCTCACGGAACAGCAATATAAACAAAGGCGGGATTCAGGTATCATTGCCCAGGTCGAGCAGGGGATCCAGATCTATCCCAACGGCAAGGCCGTGTCATGACGTCTAAATTCAAAACAAGGGATGTGAGTAAGGCCCATTACGCCAATTTTTTGAAAAAGGCGGAAGAGTGTTTTCACGCGGCGCGCAATTCCTTCGCGGGCCAGGAATGGAACGCCGCGGCCATCAACGCCATTCATTGTTGCATCGCCGCCTGCGACGCGATGTGCGTTTATTTCCTGGGCAAGCGTCATTCGGGCGAAGACCACAATGACGCGGCAGGGTTGTTCAAGACCATCCGCCGTGACGAAGAGATCAATACCAACGCGAACCGGATCTTGAGGATCTTACGCATGAAGAACATGGCGGAATACGAGGAGCGGCTGGTCTACAAATCCGAGGCCGAGAAGATCCTTAAAGATTGCGAGCGGTTTTGGGAGTTTGTGCAGGAACAACTGCCCAAGGGCTGATGCTCAACATCGGTGTTGCTGCGGGACGTGGGTCGGACGGTCAATTCAGTCGACGTTGACTGAATTTGAATTACCCCCGTCGAGAGGTGGTCTTGAATTCGGCAGTTAACTGCCGGATTGACCACGGCAGGGGCGGTAATTGGCGGCGGAGGGAAAAGGTACGCGTCCACGGGGAAAATTCCAGGGAAACTCGTAAAGAGGAGATATTATGGCAAAAAGACCAATAGGAATAATCATATTTAGTTTGATTTTTCTTGGATTTGTTATCGCCAGAACGGCTATGTATATAAGTTTTTTAATTGACCAAAACTGGTTTGAGAGTGGTTCGCTTATTCTGGGATGGGATCAAAATGGTTTTTTCAAGAAAATAGCTTATTTGGGACCCTCATTATTTTTGTCTGTTGTTTTTATTTGGATGACGATTGATGTTTATCGTTATAAAAGATGGGCCTATTATTTTCTGATTTTATTTTCAGTGAAGACCGTTTTCCACACTGCGGTTGTTGTTTCTCGGGAGTGGAGATGGGGACCTATGTCTGAAATAATTGAAATACTTTCTTTAGCAGCTTTGATCATTTATTTTATTCACCCCAGAATCAGACATCTGTTTATTCCGAATTTTGATGTTAGGGAAAAGTGGTCCTTGGGGGTTTTATTATTAGCATGGTTTCTGATAATCCCAGCGGTTTTCCACCTTTGTGGTTCCGTTGCCAGGGGTGAAGCATTATTGGCATTAACTGCCTTGGCCTTTGGTTGGCTTTATCATCTTGTTGATATATTTTGCGGGGTGGGTTTATTATTAAAAAGCAATAAAATACGTTATTTTACGATAGGATTTGCCGGCTTTACAGTCTTGATTTCATTAATTAAATATAATTTAACATTGACAACTATTGAAACGACGATATTAAATGGATTAATTATTTTATTTTTAACAAGGCAGAAAGTAATAGAGCAATTTAGGAAGTAGCCAGTGTCGAAGATGCCTTCTACATTTTATGTAACAACCCCCATTTATTACGTCAACGATAATCCGCACATCGGGCACGCGTACACGACGATCCTGGCCGATGTCCTGGCGCGGTATCACCGTGAGGAAGGGGACGAAGTCTTTTTTCTGACGGGTCTCGATGAACACGGCCAGAAGGTCCAGCAGGCGGCGCAGAAGCGCGGCGTGCCCGAGCAGCAGCATTGCGATGAGCTCGCCCCGCGTTTTTCCAATCTTTGGAAAAAGCTCGAGATCCAGAACGACGATTTCATCCGCACCACCGAATCGCGCCACGTCAAGGCGGTCCAGGCCGCGCTGCAGAAAGTGTATGACGCGGGGGATGTTTACGTTGACGAGTATGAAGGCTGGTATTCGGTCGCCGAGGAACGCTTCATTACCGATACCGAGAAGGATTCCGGCCACTTCCGTGACGTCAAAAGATTAAAAGAGCGCAACTATTTTTTCAAGATGAGCAAATATCAACAAAAGCTCATCGATCATATCAACGCCCATCCGGAATTTATCCAGCCCGAACATCGGCGTAACGAAGTTTTAGGATTTTTGCGTCAGCCGCTTGGAGACTTGTGCATTTCCCGTCCCAAAGCACGCATGAATTGGGGAATCGAGATCCCGTTCGACAAGGAGTATGTCACCTACGTCTGGTTCGACGCGCTCATCAATTACATTACAGTCCCGGGATATGTGGATGATCCCAAAAAGTTCAAGAAATGGTGGCCGGCGTCGGTTCATTTGATCGGCAAAGATATTTTGACGACCCACGCGGTATACTGGCCGACGATGCTCTTTTCTTTGGGGCTGCCGCTACCGAAAATCATTTTCGCCCACGGCTGGTGGCTCATCGGCGAAACGAAAATGAGCAAGTCGCTGGGCAACGTCATTGACCCTTTAAGTCTTGTTGACCAATACGGCGTTGACTCGGTGCGTTATTACCTGATGCGTGAGATGGTCTTAGGGCAGGATGCCAACTTTACGATGGAATCCTTCATCAAGCGCTACAACAGCGACTTGGCCAATGATTTTGGAAATCTCCTAAACCGCGTGAGCGGTCTTATTGGAAAATATTTTGACGGTTGTGTTCCCAAGGAAGGTCAGGCGTGGGCGCCAGATAAGGAAATCAGGAAGGTAGCCGACGGGCTAGCCAAAAACATTGAAGAGTTGATCAGTGCTATGCGTGTCCATGAAGCCCTTGAGCAAGTTTCGGTGTTGATCCGGGATACGAATGTGTATATGGAGCATCAGGCGCCCTGGAAAGAGGCGAAGGGGAATTTGGAGCGAGCGGGTACGATCCTTTATACGGCGACGGAAGCGTTGCGGATCGCCGCGATCCTCCTTTTGCCGGTCATGCCGGCGAAGGCAAATACGGTATTAGAGATTTTAGGTGGAGTAGGAACAAAACCTCAATGGGGTGAGCTTAAAGCAGGAACGAAACTGCAAAGTCATGCGGCACTTTTTCCAAGATTAGATGCTGAAGGTAAAATTATTACAAAAGAAAATAAGTAAATGGCCATCCAAACGATCAATTGGGTTAACGGTCATGTCAAGCTCATCGACCAGACCAAACTCCCCGGGAAATTGGTCTATATCCACTGCCGCGATGTAAAAACATTATGGCAGGCGATCCGGCGTTTAAGCGTGCGTGGCGCGCCGGCTTTAGGTGTGGCGGCTGCCCTTGGGGTTTTGTTGGGGATCAAAACTTTTGCCGGGAACGACCGGAAACGTTTTAGCAAGCACGTTGAGAAAATAAGCGATTATATCGCCACCTCGCGCCCGACGGCGGTGAATCTTTTTAACGCTCTGACACGGATGAAGGCGGTCATCAAGCGTCATCCCAAGGCAACCGTTGCCCAGTTAAAAGAATTTTTAAGGAAAGAAGCGCTGGTTATTTATGAGGAAGACCGCAAGCTTTGCCGCAAGATGGGCGATTTCGGCGCGCGGTTGATCTCCTCCGGCGCGCGGTTGCTGACCGTTTGCAATGCCGGTGCTCTGGCGACCGTTGATTACGGTACCGCGTTGGGGGTCATGTACAGCGCCAAGGCGAAGGGCAAGAAATTTCAGGTGTATTCCTGCGAGACGCGCCCGCTTTTGCAGGGCGCGCGCCTGACGGTGTGGGAACTTTTGCGATCGGGGATCGATACAACTTTGATCTGTGACAATATGGCCGCGACCTTGATGAAACAAAATAAGATCGACGCGGTTTTTACCGGTGCGGATAGAATCGCTGGCAATGGCGACACGGCCAACAAGATCGGGACCTATAATCTGGCCGTTTTGGCCAAGCATCACGGCATTCCTTTTTATATCGTTGCGCCGCAATCGAGTTTTGACCTTGCTATTACCAGCGGCCGACAGATTCCCATCGAAGAACGAAGCAAGGAAGAGGTTCTTGGTTTTGGTGGCCGCCCGACGGCGCCGCAGCAAGTGAAGGTCTATAATCCCGCCTTTGATGTTACGGACAATGCTTTGATCACCGCCATCGTGACCGAAAAGGGGATTATCCGCCAGCCATTTGGCAGGAACATTAAAAAAATATTTAAAAATATGTAGGGGCACAAAATTTTGTGCCCCTACATTTCATTTTTATGTCCCAGATATTATCCCAAATTGGTGAATTCGGTCTTATCGACCTTCTCAAGAAATATAAGGGCCGTAAACCACGTGGGGTTTACGGCCCCGAACCCTACGTGGTTCGGGGGATCGGCGATGATACGGCAGTAGTGCCGCTGGATGCCAAACGGTATCTCTTGCTGACGACGGACATGCTCATGGAAGGTGTCCACTTTACATGCAAAGCTCCTGCGCGTTTGATCGGACACAAGGCTTTGGCCTGCAGTATCAGTGATATCGCGGCGATGGGTGGCAGCCCACGTTACGCGCTGGTGTCTTTGGGTGTTCCGGGGAATTTACCGTGGAATTTTGTCCGTGATCTGTACAAAGGTATGGACACGTTGGCGCGTAAGTTTGGTGTTGCCATCGTCGGCGGGGATACGATCCGCAGCGCCAAGATCGTGATCAATATCGCTCTGACAGGTGAGGTCAATAAGACGGACGTCGTTTATCGAAGCGGCGCCTGTGTCGGTGATTTGATTTTTGTGACGGGACGGCTAGGAAAATCTTTACCAACGGGCTGGCATCTGAAATTTACTCCACTCGTTAAAGAATCGCAGTATCTGGTGCGTCGCGTGAAGCCGACAGCCATGATCGATATCTCTGATGGGCTGGCGGCGGATCTGGGGCACATTCTGGAAGAAAGCAAGGTCGGCGCTGTTTTGGAAGAAACAAGAATTCCGCGTCGATCCGGTGCCAGTGCGCGTCAGGCGCTTTATGATGGCGAGGATTTTGAGCTTTTGTTCACGGTTCCCCGCCGCCAGGCGAATTTATTAAAGAGAGGCAAATTTTATCTCATTGGTGAGGTTGTCCCGCAGGCCAAGGGATTATTGTTAAAAGACGAGACCGGAAAGCGAACCAAGATCAGCGTCCGTGGCTATACCCATTTCTGATGAAAACCGTTTCCATATTATCGAAAGGTGAAAATGAAACACTGCAGCTCGGTGAAAAGCTGGCCAAGCGGTTGCGTAAAGGCGATATCGTCTGCTTGCAGGGCGAGCTGGGCGCGGGCAAGACGACTTTTATTAAAGGCGTTGCCAAGGGCTTGAAGATCGCTCCGGAAAAGGTCAACAGCCCGACGTTCGTTTTGATGAACGCGTATCACGGGCGCTTGCCGCTGTATCATTTTGATCTATACCGTCTTGAAACGACGGGAGAGATCGGCGCGATCGGATATGAGGAATTTTTGTATGGCGACGGGGTTTCGGTCATCGAATGGGCCGAGCGGCTTGGGGCGCTCACGCCAAAAGAATATTTACGCGTTGAATTAAAACATAAAGGCGAGAACGAGCGCTCGATCAAAGTTTCGGCGGTCGGGAAGAAATATCATGAATATCTTGGCGCTTGATACCTCCAGCAAACATTTCAGCCTCGCGGTCGCGAAGAATGGGAAGGCTCTATATTCCCGTAGCATTTTTCTAAAGAAGGTCCTTTCCGACTCGATCATGCCCGCGATCGAAGGGATCTTAAAGAAGGCCGGGTTGACGCTGGCTAAACTCGACGGCTTTGCCGTTGGGCTCGGGCCGGGGTCGTTTACCAGCTTGCGCGTTGGGCTTTCGACTGTTAAGGGCCTGGCCTATGCGCTTAAAAAGCCCATCGTCGGCATCCCCAGTCTGGATGTCTTGGCACTCAATTTGGCCGATGACGGCCAAATCTGTGTCGTGTGCGACGCCAAACGGAATATGGCCTACGCCTGCCTTTATCAGAAAAAAGGCGACGCCTTAAAAAGAAAGAGTAAATATTTGTTAACGGACATCGAAAATGTGCTAAAACAAATCAAAGGTGAGGCGACCTTTGTCGGCGACGGCGTGCCGCTTTTTCGGGAAGCGATTGAAAAAGCCGTTGGGACAAAAGCGCGCTTTGCCGGCGAAAAACAAATGTACCCGCAGGCGAAGCACCTGGCAACGCTTGCCCTGAAACGTTTTGAATCGAAGGAATACGACGCGGGGGAGAGTTTAGTCCCGCTGTACTTGTATCCCGAAGATTGTCAGGTAAGCAAAGTGGTAAAGTGATAAAGTGGTAGAGTGGTAGGGTGTCAATTTCCGTCGCGCGGCGGAAATTGGGAGCGGGTACGCGTCCACGGAAAATATTCGTAGAATATCAGGTGACTAAATGAGCGAACATTTATTTGTAGCTGTTGTTGGAATTTTTACATTAATTTTGTTGGCTTTACTCCTTCGACCTCTTTTAAATGCGGCAAAAAAACAAGAGGGAATTTTCAATGAATTGGCCAATAAATTTAATGGCAAAGTAAATCTTGTTAAGCGGGAATTCAATCTTTATGTCACTGGGTTGACTTTTTCTCATCAAGGAATAGATATTTTATTTTGTGGATCGGCTGCATATAGTAAGGGAGTGGCAGAGCGATTTTTTCTGGAAGCAGAAATGCCAAACATAAAGAAACATAAATTTTTTCTGATGGATAATACCCCATTTAATTTATTTAAAATAAAAGGTGTTGAGGCTAACTTTAATTTGGTTAAAGGTTTTAGAATTTATTGCTCAAATACAACTTGGTTTTCAAATATACTAACCCCTGACATGCAGCAAAAGTTAAACGACCAGAAGGATTTTATTGAAAAGGTTTCTTTTTCAGAAGGTAAATTTAAAGTACGATATTTTTCCTTTATGGAACTTACTAATGATGTTTCTAAGATTGAGGAATTAATTAACACTGCTTTACAACTCATTAATAATATAAATGCGGCAAGTTGACAGATGAATAAAAATCTAACCTGGGCACAGATTGATCTAAGCGCCATCCGGCATAATTTTCGGGTGTTGCGCAAGCTTGCCGGCAAGGCGAAGATCCTGACCGTCATCAAGGCCGACGCGTACGGTCACGGGATGTTGCCGATTGCGAAGGTTTTGGTTAAAGAGAAGGTGGATTTTATCGGCCTATCCAATTTCAACGAAGGGATTACTCTGCGTAAGGCCGGCATCAAAACGCCGGTCATTTTGTTTGAAACGACGCTCGCCGAACAAGCCAAAGATATTATTGATTATAAGCTCACCCCGACGGTATGTACGCTTGAACTGGCTGCGGCTTTGAATCGTTGCGCTGGAAAACGTACGGGGAATATTCACGTTAAAATCGACACTGGAATGGGGCGTTTGGGTGTTTGGCATGAAGAGGCCTTGGGTTTTATAAGAAAGTTAAGCCGTTTACGGAATTTACGGATCCAGGGGATCTGTACCCATTTCCCCTCGGCGGATACGGATCGCGCGTTTACGCAAAAACAGATCCGGCAGCTTGCAACACTCGTCGGTCAGCTCAAGCGAAGCGGTCTGAAAATTCCTTATGTCCACGCGGCCAACAGCATGGGATTGGCCGGATATAAGGCGCAGGTTCTCAATCTGGCGCGGCCGGGGTTGATGCTTTACGGCCTGTATCCGCGGCCGGAATTGGAGAAGAAAATTAAACTTCGCCCTGCGATGAGTGTCCATTCGAAGATCATCTTTTTAAAGCGCATTAAAAAGGGGAGAAGCGTCAGTTACGGCCGGACGTTCGTTGCCCCGCGGCCGATGACGGTCGCGACATTGCCGATCGGCTACAGCGACGGATATCTGCGCGGATTGTCGGGTAAGGCCGACGTTTTGGTCAATGGCAAGCGTTGTCCCGTGCTTGGCCGTGTGACCATGGATCAGATCGTCGTTGACGTTTCCAAGATCAAGAATCCGCGGCTGGGAATGCCGGTTGTCATTTTAGGAAGACAAGGAAAGCAGCACGTCTGCGCTTATGAGCTCGCCCAACTCGCCCATACGATTTCCTACGAGATCGTCTGCAGTTTGGGAAGTCGTCTCGCCAGAGTGTACAAAAATTAGAAAAAATGATTGCCGCAAACGGAGTAACATTACAATTCGGGAAAAGGCGCCTTTTTGAGGAAGCGAATATCGTCTTCTCCAAAGGCAACTGCTATGGTTTGATCGGCGCCAACGGTTCGGGCAAATCCACGTTCCTGAAAATTCTCTCCGGTGAGATCGAAGCGACGGCGGGCAAGGTGACGGTCACCCCCGGCGAGCGGATCTCCACTTTGAGTCAGGACCAATTTGCCTACGATGAGTATTCGGTCTTGACCACGGTCATCATGGGCCATGTGGAACTTTATAAGGTCATACAAGAGAAAGATACCTTGTACGCCAAGCCCGATTTCTCCGATGCCGACGGGATGCGGGTTTCCGAGCTGGAGGGAAGATTCGCGGAAATGGACGGCTGGAACGCCGAGGCGGATGCGGGGAAGCTTTTAAACGATTTGGGCATTGCGGAAAACATGCACAGCCTGCAGATGAAGCAATTAGAGTCGAGCCAGAAGGTGCGCGTGCTCTTGGCCCAGGCCTTGTTCGGCAACCCCGACATCCTTCTTTTGGACGAGCCTACGAACCAACTCGACATGGAAACCTGCATGTGGCTGGAAGAATTTTTATGCAATTTTGAGAATACCGCGATCGTCGTTTCCCACGACCGGCATTTTTTGGACAATGTCTGCACGCACATCGCGGACATCGATTTCGGGAAGATCCAGCTTTATCCGGGCAATTATACCTTTTGGCTGCAGTCGAGCCAGTTAGCCCTGCGCCAGAGAAATGAGGCGAACAAAAAGGTCGAAGATAAAAGAAAAGAGCTGCAGGAATTTATCGCGCGCTTTAGCGCGAACGCTTCCAAGTCCAAACAAGCCACGTCCCGCAAAAAGATCCTGGAGAAACTGACCGTCGAACAGATCAAACCGTCTTCGCGCAAATACCCCTATGTAAATTTTCAGTTCGAACGCGACACTGGCAACGATATTCTGGATATCCGCGATTTAAGTAAAACCGTCGAGGGGCAGGTGATGTTCAAGAACCTGACCGTGCATGTCAACAAGGGCGACAAGATCGTCTTTCTGGGGCGTAACGCGCTCGCCAAGACCGCGTTTTTCCAGATATTGATGGGAGAGCTGCAACCGGACAGTGGCAGTTTTAAGTGGGGCGCGTCCAGTATTCGGGCGTATTTTCCGAAGGACAACAATAAATATTTTAATGCGGACCTGAATCTCATTGACTGGTTACGGCAATATTCTAAAGAGCAGGATGAGAATTTTGTGCGCGGATTCTTGGGCCGCATGCTTTTCTCCGGGGAAGAATCGCTTAAAAAAGCGAGTGTCCTCTCCGGAGGCGAGAAGGTGCGCTGCATGCTGGCGAGGATGATGCTTGTCGGGGCGAACGTCGTTATCTTGGATGAGCCGACCAACCATCTGGACCTGGAATCGATCACGTCTTTAAATGACGGCCTCGAACGCTTTAAAGGCACCGTGCTTTTTTCTTCCCATGATCATCAGTTCATCCAGACGGTCGCCAACCGGATCATCGAGATCACACCCCACGGGCATATCGACATTCAGGGTACGACATTGGATGAATTTCTTGCCGATGAGAACATCAAATCCCGACGCGAGGCGCTATATAAGATGGCTGAAGAGCATGTCGGGTAGGATCTATGGCGAATAAAAAACCGGTGTACATCCTGGGCATTTCCGCTTTTTACCACGACAGCGCCGCCTGTCTGGTCAAAGATGGAGAGATCATCGCCGCGGCCCAGGAAGAGCGCTTTACCCGCAAAAAACACGACGAGTCTTTTCCCGTCAACAGCGTTGCCTATTGTTTGCGCAAAGAAAATATCACCATCGCCGATGTGTCTCATGTTGCTTTCTACGAGAAGCCGTTCTTAAAATTTGACCGGTTGCTTTTGACCTATCTTTCCTATGCCCCGGCCGGGTTGAGATCGTTCCTTAAGGCCATGCCGGTGTGGCTGAAGGAAAAAATATTTTTAAAAGATCTGATCTGCGAGAAGCTCAATTACAGCGGTGAGATCCTTTTCCCGGAACATCACGAATCACACGCCGCTTCGGCATTTTTTCCGTCGCCATTTCAAGAAGCCGCCATACTTACTCTCGATGGCGTCGGAGAATGGACGACCACGAGTTACGGTGTGGGAAAAGATAATACGGTTGAACTTTTAGCCGACATACAATTTCCGCATTCGTTGGGGCTTTTATACTCGGCTTTTACGTATTATGTCGGATTTCGGGTCAATTCCGGCGAGTATAAGCTGATGGGACTCGCGCCGTATGGTGAGCCCAAATACGTTGATCTGATCAAGAATAATTTGGTTGATATCAAACCCGACGGGTCATTTCGTTTGAACATGGAATATTTCAATTACTGCACGGGATTGACCATGACCAATGAACGGTTCCATAAATTGTTCGGCCAACCGCCGCGCAAGCCCGAAAGCGCGATCCAGACCTTTCATATGGATATCGCCCGATCGATCCAGGAAGTGACCGAGGAGATCATGCTCAAAGCGGCGTGCCATGTGCATAAGATCACCGGTAAAGATCATCTTTGCCTGGCGGGAGGAGTCGCACTTAATTGCGTGGGCAACGGCAAGATCTTGAAAAAAGCCCCGTTTAAAAGTATTTGGATCCAGCCCGCGGCCGGTGATGCCGGCGGGGCGTTGGGAGCGGCGTTGCTGGTCTGGTACCAATATCTCGGGAACGCGCGCCATGCCGACGATCGGCAGGATTTTCAGAAGGGTTCGTTCCTGGGGCCGGATTACGCGAATGAGATCGAGGAGTTCGTCAAGACAAAGGCGTTCCCTCACGAGCGTTTTTCCAGCGACGCGATCGCTAAACGTGTTGCGGGGTTGATCAAGGACCAAAAGGTCATCGGCATCTTTCAGGGAGCGATGGAATTCGGGCCCCGCGCGCTGGGGGGCCGTTCGATCATCGGCGATGCCCGTTCGCAGGAAATGCAAACGACCTTGAATTTGAAAACCAAGTTCCGCGAGTCGTTCCGTCCTTTCGCCCCGGCGGTTTTGGAGGAAAAACAGCACGAGTATTTTGACTGGAAGCCGGGTACCCAAAGCCCGTATATGCTTTTGGTCACGCAGGTCAGAAGTGACAAACTTTTGTCGAACGCGCAGACACAGGCGCAGGGCCTTGCCCGGTTGAAGGTCAAGCGCTCGGTCCTTCCGGCGATCACGCACGTGGATGGGTCGGCCCGGGTGCAGACGGTCTCCAAAGGAACAAATCCGTTTTTTTACGGTATCTTGAAAGAATTTGACGCCCTGACGGGATGTCCGGTCATGATCAACACTTCCTTTAATATCCGCGGCGAACCGATCGTTTGCTCACCGGAAGATGCCTACCGCTGTTTCATGTGCACCAACATGGATTATCTGCTGATGGGGAATTTTTTGTTCGAAAAAGAAAAGCAGCCGGATAAGGACAAATACAAGAAAGAGGATATTTCCACGATTCTCGACTAGACATGGACAACACGCAGAAGGAACTTAAAACATTTGGGTTTGGACTGGCACTGATCATCGCCTTTTTGGTCTTAAAAGGCCAGACGGGCCTACATATTTCCTTTATTATTCTTGTTTTATCCATCGGGGCGATTTTGTTCCTTATCGCAAAATTATTTACGTACGGATGGGCGTATCATCTGGCTTACTGGGGATTCTACGCGACGATCGCGCAGCATGTTTTTGCAAAAGGCGCAACGCCGGGGCGGCTGGCCTGGTTGGGCATTTCCACGATACTTTATTTGATCGCTTTCTTCAAGCCAGAATTCTTGAAAGGTTTTTATGGGGCCTGGATGAAGGCCGGAGGCAAGATCGGGGAGCTGGTCATGGTTACCGTTCTCACGCTGGTTTTCTTTTTGATATTCTTCCCGGCAAGTCTTGTTTTAAGATTAATGAAAAAAGATTTTCTAAACCGGGCCCTGGAGCCGGGCTCTGCCAGCTATTGGCGGCCGCGGCCCAAACAATCTTTCGATGCGACCCGCTATAAGAACCAGTTTTAAATGACGAGGGGAGGTAACCAATGTCCAAAATTTCCATCTTAAAGGAATTATGGGAATTTCTGCGGGTCAGGAAAAGGTTCTGGCTGGCGCCGGTTCTTTTTATACTTCTTTTGCTCGGCGTTTTGATGGTCTTCGCGCAGTCCTCCGCGGTCGCTCCGTTTGTCTATACGTTGTTTTAAATGATCTTCGGTCTTAATTCAACGATTTGGCCTCGATGATGGTCATGGCCATGCGATTGTCGATAAAATATTTTTGTATAATTTTTTAATTTTTCGACGAGAAATATAAAGAATATTCGTTTCAAGAAAAAATAGCTATTGACTATTGTATAAAATCGAATATACTTTAGACGTTATTACAGGAGAGCACGGAAGTTTTCCTTTAAGAGAGAAATTTTAGGACACGGAAGCCCTGAACCAAAAATGGTTCAGGGTTTTTTATTCGTCGCCGCGGCGACGAATAACCCCAGCGTTTGATTCATCCCGAAATATCAAGATCTTCGGGATGAATCAGCTGGGGTGAGAATATAGGCATAGAAGCCCGATATTCCCCAAGGGGATATTGGGCTTTCTATTTTTAGGGGGTAGCGAGATGCAAAAAAGACTGGTTGTCATCGGAAACGGCATGGCGGGGGCGCGGGTGGTCGAAGAGATCCTCAAACGCGCGCCGGAGGAATTTCAAATCGTCATGTTTGGGGCCGAGCCTTATGGTAATTACAACCGGATCCTGTTAAGTAACGTCCTCAACCAATCCCAAAAGCCGGAAGAGATTTTTCTTAATCCTTTGACATGGTATCAGGAAAACAGCATCCGCCTTCATGCCGGGGTCAAGGCCGTTAAGATCGATACGGCGCGCCGTTGTGTCATCGGGTATCCATTGCCAGCGCATGTCAATGCGTATGATTTTTCTGATGGTCTTTTGTCGAAAGACAGTGCCACCGAAGAACCCTATGATTACGTGATTATTGCCACCGGGTCGCGTCCCTTTGTCCCGCCGATCGAAGGACAAAATTTGCCCGGGGTATTTTTGTTCCGCACCATCGATGATTGTCAGCGCATCTCCGAGTTCGCTCATGGCTGCCGCAAGGCCGCGGTCATCGGCGGAGGGTTATTGGGCCTGGAAGCTGCGCGTGGATTATTGACGCATAATGTGGATGTGACCGTCGTGGAAGCGGGCGGTCAATTAATGAATGTCCAACTCGATGAAGAATCCGGGCAGATGCTTAAACGCACCATGGAGGCGATGGGGGTCTCTGTTGTTGTCAACGGCCGGACAAAATGTATCCGCCAGGATAACGGTAAGATCACGGGACTGGAATTTCAGGATGGCACATCCGTCGACGTGGATATGGTCGTCATCAGCGCCGGCATCCGGCCGATCACCGAGATCGCGCAAGTCTCCGGGATCACTGTCAACAAAGGCATTGTCTGTGACGACCAGATGCGCACCAATGTCCCGGAGATCTTCGCGTTGGGAGAATGCGTGGAGCACCGCGGAAAAATTTACGGTTTGGTTGACCCGATCTGGGAGCAGGCCAGGGTGCTGGCCGATGTCATAACGGGGACTAACCCCCAAGCGCGCTACGAAGGATCGAAAATCGCGACGAAACTTAAGGTCATGGGTGTCGAACTTGTTTCCATCGGCGTCAAAGACGCAGAAAAGCCCTCCGATGAGCTGGTGATTTACCGCGAGCTCAAACGCAATATCTACAAAAAAGTTGTTATCCGTGACGAAAAGATTCTCGGTGCGATCCTGCTGGGGGACACCGAATATGCGGACACGCTCATGCAGATGTTCAAGGCCGAACAAAAGGTCCCGGAGAACCCGTCGGAGCTTTTGTTCGGCGCCGTGACGGGCAGCGCTCTGGTCAACGTTACGGACCTGCCCGATAACGCGCAGATCTGCAATTGTAATGGCGTGTGTAAAAAAGAGATCATTGATGTCGTCTTAAATGACAATTGTCAAAGTGTTTCCGCGGTCGGCGCCAAGACAAAGGCGGGCAAAGGCTGCGGTTCCTGCCGCAGCATGATCGCCCAGATCATCGAATCGTGCGTAGGGAAGGTTTCCTATGACGCGTCGGAGCATTATTACGTGCCGGGGATCCCCTTGGAAAAATCCCAGCTGGTCGCGCAGATCCTGGCGAAGAAATTAAAATCGGTCAGCGCCGTGTTCACGGCCCTGGCCGACGGCAAAGAGGATCCGGATAGCAAGATCGGCTTGTCCTCGCTTTTGAAAACTCTTTGGCCGGGTGAGTATGAAGACGAGCGCGACGCGCGCTTCATCAACGACCGTGTGCACGCCAATATCCAGCGCGACGGGACGTTCTCCGTTGTTCCCCGTATTTATGCCGGGGTTACGACACCGGATGAATTGATGCGCATTGCCCAGGTCGCCGTCAAATATCAGGTGAAGATGGTCAAGATCACCGGTGGGCAGCGCATTGATCTGTTGGGGATCAAGAAGGCGGATCTGCCGGCGATCTGGAAAGAGTTGGGAATGCCCAGCGGCCACGCGTACACCAAGGCCTTTCGCACCTGCAAGAGTTGTGTTGGGACGGATTTTTGCCGTTATGGTCTGGGGGATTCGATCGATCTCGCCCAAACGATCGAACGTCGTTTTCAGGGGATCGAATCGCCGCACAAGATGAAGCTCGCCACAGCCGGGTGTCCACGCAATTGCTCCGAAGCTTACGTTAAAGACATCGGCGCGGTCGCCATCGGTGAGGGGAAATGGGAAATTTATATCGGCGGCGCGGCCGGTGGAACAGTGCGTAAAGGCGATCTTCTTTATACGGCGCAAGGCCATGAAGAAACGATCAAGGTCATCGGGCGGTTTATGCAGTATTACCGGGAACATGCCAAATATTTGGAGCGTACCTACGGGTTTGTGGAGCGCGTGGGGATCGACGTTTTGAAGAATATTCTCGTGGAGGATTCTTTGGGGATCTGCGCCCAGCTCGACGCCAGGATCCAGGAGGCCGTGGACGCTTATCGTGACCCGTGGAAAGAAGCGGAGGTACCGGCCTATGAGCACCAGTTTGAAGGGCCGCGGTTGGTAGAGGTCTTAAAAGAAGTCAATAATAACGGTTAAGGGCAAGTAGGAGCGCTTATGCGAACATCATATCTGGTTAATTTAGGAAACGTTAATGATATTCCTCTGGGGCAGGGTGCCTGTTATATCGTCAAAGGACAAGAGATCGCGGTTTTTCGCGGCCGTGACGGCAAGATTTCCGCCATCGAGAACAGATGCCCTCACCGTCAGGGGCCTTTAGCGGAAGGTGTCGTGGGTAACGGTAAAGTCATTTGTCCTCTGCACGGCCATAAATTCGATCTGACATCGGGGCAGGGATCGGAAAAGGGTGAGCGTGTCAGGGCTTTCGAGGTCTGGGAACAATATGGACAGGTTATGTTGGATTTTCCTTGTGAGTTACTCGAAGAAAGGGGTGAATGATGATCGCCAGTCATAAAGCCGTGAAGCTTAATTTGTTGGATTTCAAGACAGTGCCCATGCGGGCGTTCCATGTCACCTGGTTTTCGTTTTTTCTGTGTTTTTTCGGATGGTTTGGTATCGCGCCTCTGATGCCTTTGGTCAGGGAAGATTTGGGCCTTACGAAGATCCAAATCGGCAATACTATCATTGCTTCCGTCGCCATCACAATCTTAATACGCCTGGTTATGGGATGGTTGTGCGACAAGATCGGTCCGCGCCGGGCCTATTCCGGGTTGCTGATCTTAGGATCTCTTCCAGTCATGGCGATCGGTCTGTCGCAGAATTATGAAACATTCTTCTGGTTTCGTCTGGCCATCGGTGCAATAGGAGCCTCATTTGTTATTACACAATATCACACTTCGGTCATGTTCGCCCCCAATTGTGTGGGGACCGCTAATGCCACGGCCGCCGGATGGGGAAATCTGGGAGGCGGAGTGACACAGATGGTGATGCCTATGATCCTGGCGGCGTTCCTGTCGCTGGGGGTCAGTGAATCTTTAGGGTGGCGTTTGAGCATGGTCGTGCCGGGGATCGCTTTGTTCATTATGGGAATCTTGTATTACCGGCTGACCAAAGATTATCCGGAAGGGAACCTCAGCGAATTAAAAGTTAAGGGGCTTGTGCCGACCAAGATAAAAACCAGGGGAAGTTTTTTGGCGGCGGTCAAGGACCATCGGGTATGGGCCTTGTTTGTCATTTATGGCGCGTGTTTTGGTATGGAATTGACGATTGATAATATTGCCGCGCTTTATTTCGTCGACACGTTCCATTTGTCAATAGGACTGGCAGGGCTGGTGGCGGGATTATTCGGGCTGATGAATATTTTTGCCCGAGCGTTGGGAGGGATCATTTCCGATCGTTGCGCCGTTAAATCAGGATTAAGAGGACGGGTTTTATTCCTGGGTACCGTTCTTTTTTTAGAAGGTGTTGGATTGATCATTTTTTCCCGAATGACTGTTTTACCCCTGGCGATCGCCGCCATGATGACGGCCGGATTGTTTGTCAAGATGTCCAACGGAGCCACGTACTCAATCGTGCCTTTTGTCAATAAAAAGGCCCTGGGGGCCGTGGCCGGCATTGTGGGCGCCGGCGGCAATGTTGGCGCCGTTCTCTTCGGTTTTCTTTTCAGAATGGAAGGGGTCAGTTACGCGACGGCTTTGTTCTGGCTAGGATTTGTCGTCATGGGGTGCTCAGTGTTCTCATTACTGGTGAAATTTTCGCCGGAGACAGAGAAAGAAGTCAAACAAGAATTCGATGCCGCTCGCACAAAAATGCTGCAACCACAGGCGGTTTAGAATAAATGATGATTCGGGGAAGATCTGTTTATGGTCGAAGGGATTGACAAGCGTGATTGGATCGCTGCTGTTGAAAAATTCACGCAGCTGCACGAGAGCCACGCGCTGGACCCTTCGAAAAAAAGGTATCGCGAGCTGATCCCTGCACCGCCAAAGGCGGGGCAGCAATACGCCTTTGAAGTGGATCTGGACAAGTGCACCGGCTGCAAGGCCTGCGTGACCGCCTGCCATAATGAGAACGGGCTGGATGAAGACGAGACCTGGCGCTCTGTCGGATTGATCCAGGGAGGCACGAGCGAAAATCCCGTCATGCAGCACGTGACCGCCGCGTGTCATCACTGCGCCGAACCGGCCTGCATGACCGGCTGTCCGACGAAGGCGTACGTCAAAGACGAAGCAACGGGGATCGTCAAACATCTCGAGGACCAATGCTTCGGTTGCCAGTATTGTATTTTGAAATGTCCTTACGATGTCCCGAAATACAGTAAAAAGCGCGGCATCGTGCACAAATGCGACATGTGCATCGGCCGTTTACAGGCGGGCCAGCCTCCGGCGTGCGTGCGCGCGTGTCCCAACGGCGCCATCCGTATCACACTGGTTGATACGCGGGAGGTCAGAAAGAAGCCCGAGGAATTCGTCAATGTCCCTGATGCCCCGCGCTCCGATTACACGTATCCGACGACACGTTATAAAACCAAGCGCCAATGGCCGGAGAATATGACTTCTCTGGATTACGTGCAGTTAAAACCCGAACATTCCCATTGGCCGCTGGTCTTCATGCTTGTCTTGACGCAGTTATCGGTCGGTACGGTCCTGGCGGAACTTGTCTTAAGAGAATTTGCTTCCTTCTCGATCGATGGCCTGTTGTCTTTAACGCACCGGTGGGTGGCTTTGGCCACGGGGCTTTTTGCCCTGGGAGTCAGTGTTCTTCATCTGGGACGGCCGTTGTACGCTTTTCGCGCGGTGTTGGGATTTAAAACATCCTGGCTTTCACGCGAGATCGTGGCCTTCGGCGTATTCGCGTTTTTGGCGGTCCTTTATGCCTGCCAGGTCAGCGTTTTGAGCAACATGAATTATGTCGTCTTTTCAAGCGGCCTGGTCGGCGTTCTTTGTTCGGTGATGGTTTACCGGGACACCCGGAGACCTTTTTGGGACAACAATATGACGACCGCGAAATTCCTGATGACGATGATTATTCTGGGATTGGCGATGAGTTTGGTCATATCGGCGCAGCCCTGGGCCCGGGCGTTTTGCGCGTGGATCATATTCTTTAGCTTCACCAAAATGATCCTGGAATCAACCGCCTTTTTTTCGCTTCGCGCCGATGAGAATCATTTGTTCAAAAAAACGGCCATCCTGATGACACGGCCTTTAAAAAAGATCACTGTGTGGCGGTTTGTCCTGGGGACCGCAGGCGGAATCGCATTGCCCAGCTTAATGATGTTGAATAATTTCTACGCGTTTTCAGCAAGTTTTTTAAGTTTGGCGCTTTTACTCGGCGCGGAACTTCTGGAGAGATATCTTTTCTTCAGAGCGGTCGTCCCATTGCCGCTGTTAGGACGTAAGGTCAAATGATGAGAAATTTTATTTACCAAAAACAGGGACCTTTTACCGAAGAACTGGAATTGGCCGACAGTCCTTTCGGTTTCGGAAAATTGCCCAAGCGTCTTTTGCCGGAAAGAACCGTGAAGTCGGTCTGTGGTTATTGTTCCGTGGGCTGCAGTCTGGATGTTCATGTTAAAAATGGAGAAGCTATGAATGTCACGCCCACCGCCGATTATCCTGTGAATATCGGTTCGGCATGCCCGAAAGGATGGGAGGTCTTGACACCGTTACGCGCCGCCGACCGCGCTTTATATCCCTTGTTGCGTAATAAAACAGGGAATTTGGAGCGGGTCAGCTGGCCTCTGGCCATGTCGGAATTCGTGAATAATTTCACGCGCATCCAGAAAACGTACGGCAAAGACAGTCTCGCGTTTTTAAGCACGGGACAGATCGTCACCGAAGAGATGGCCCTCTTGGGCGCCGTGGCGAAATTCGGTATGGGGATCGTCCATGGCGACGGGAATACGCGCCAATGCATGGCGACCGCCGCCGTCGCCTATAAACAATCGTTCGGTTTTGACGCGCCGCCTTTTACCTATAAAGATCTCGAAGAATCCGACGTGCTGGTCTTTGTCGGCGCCAACCCGTGCATCGCGCATCCGATCCTGTGGGAGCGGGTTGTGTTGAATCCTCACAATCCTGAAATAGTCGTCGTTGACCCGCGCAAGACCGAGACCGCGATGGCGGCCACCCGACATTACGCGCTGGAGCCGAAATCCGATCTGGTGCTTTTTTACGGTTTGGCGCATATTCTCATTGAGCAAAATTGGATCAACCGGGAATTTATCGGCAGGCATACTACGGGTTTTGAAGATTTTCGCGCGCACGTGAGGTCCTATGCGCCCGAGATGGTGGCACAAGTTTCGGGACTGACACGGCAGGAACTTTATGAATTTGCCGCCATGATCCATCGTGGCAAGCGCGTGTCCTTCTGGTGGACCATGGGGGTGAATCAAAGTTACGAAGGGGTGCGCGTCGCGCAGGCCATTATCAATCTTGCTTTAATGACGGGAAACATCGGCCGGCCTGGAACAGGGGCGAATTCTATTACGGGACAATGTAACGCGATGGGTTCGCGGTTATTTAGCAACACCACCAATCTTGTGGGCGGTCATGATTTTTTGAATCCCGAACATCGGCGCAAGATCGCGCGGATCCTGGAAATCGAGGAAAATTGCGTCCCGCAAGAGAACAGCTGGGCGTACGATGAGATCATCGAAGGCGTCATCGCCAAAAAGATCAAGGGGCTCTGGATCATCGCGACCAACCCGGTCCATTCCTGGATCAACCAGAACCAGCTGCGGGAATATTTGGGGAATTTGGAGTTTCTCGTCGTCCAGGACATGTACCACACGACCGAAACGGCGCGCTGCGCGCATTTGGTGCTGCCCGCGGCCGGATGGGGGGAGAAAGATGGGACGTTCATCAATTCCGAGCGCCGGTTCGGCCTCGTGCGAAAAACGTGTCCGTCACCGGGAGAGGCCCTTTCGGATTTTGACATTTTCAAATTAGTCGCCAAGTATTGGGGTTGTGAGCGGATGTTCGCCGGGTGGGAGTCGCCGGAAGCAGTTCTGGAAATTATGAAAGAAATTTCCAAAGGGCAACCTTGTGACATCACGGGGATCCGGGACTATAAAATGCTGGAAGATTCCGGCGGGATCCAATGGCCATTTTCGGTGGGGACTGCAGAAATGACCGAACGACGGTTGTTCGCGGACGGCCGGTTCTTTCATGAAGATGAAAAGGCGAGGTTTATATTCGAAAAGGAAAAGGCCATTCCCGAAACAGTGGATGAAAAATATCCGTTCATCCTTTTGACCGGCCGCGGGACCTCTTCCCAATGGCATACACAAACAAGGACGTCGAAGTCGGCTGTTTTACGCAAGATGTATCCGCAGGATGTGTACGTCGAGATCAATCCCCAAGACGCGAAGACATTGCAGATCAAGCAGGGGCAATGGGTTTATGTTGCGACATTGCGGGGAAAGGTGAGGGCGCAGGCGATCATCATCCCGACGGTAAAACCGGGACAGATCTTTATGCCGATGCATTATGTGGAAACGAACCAGCTGACGCTGGCGATGTTCGATTCGTATTCGCGCCAGCCCTCGTATAAAATTTGCGCGGCAAATATTTCCTTAAGCGAGCACCTATGATCAGGATCAGCGAGAAAAATATTCCGATTGTCATTGCCATTAATATTTCCGGTGGTGGTATCCCGAAGTGGCCGGTGGATGCCGCGCGCGTCACTTCCGCCGGGCTTGCGGGCGACGGGCACAATCATGCCAAACATTACCGTCCCGAACAGGCCGTCTCGCTGCAGGACATCGAGAAGCTGGCCGAACTGCGGCATGAAGGATACACGCTGCATTGCGGGAGCACGGGCGAAAATATCAGCGTGGGCCACTTGAGTGTCAACGACCTGCCCTTAGGGACGATTTTAAATTTTTCCGGAGGGGTTCAACTGGAGATCAGCAAGATACGGCATCCGTGCTACGTGCTGGACGCCATCCATCCGCAACTCAAAGAGGTGATCATCGGCCGCTGCGGGATGTACGCGAAGGTTTTAAGGGGAGGTATTTTGCGCGCGGGAGAACGTATCGAAGTCGTCCAGCCAGCCGGCGTTATGGCATAGCCGTTTTAATTCAGTGATTTGGTTTCGATGATGGTCATGGCCATGGCCGCGAAGATCATCGGGGTTATCCATGCCGCGATGATCGGCGGGAAGAACCCGCCCTTGCCGAAGGCGATCGAGACCGCGTTGATCACGTAATACAAAAATCCCACACAGACCGCCAGCCCCAGCGCCGTGAAGGTTGCCCCTTTACGGCTTTTGAACATCAGGGCGAAGGGAAGTCCCGCCAGAACGATCACCACGTTCCCGATTGGAAAAGCGATGCGCTGGTGCATGTCCACGCGCAGGCTCTGCAGCGCTTTGTGCGCGCCGCTGGAGGCGAATTTGCGGATATATTCGTTTAACTGCCGGATGTTCATCGAGGAAACATTGAGCCGCTGGTTCAAGAAGTCATTGGGCGTTTCCTTGATGTCCATCAGTTTTTCTTTGTAGACCTTGATCTTGACGGGGCTGGTGATATTGACCGGATTAAAGATCGTGATCTGGCATTGATAAAATTTCCAGGCGATCCCCGTCCAGACGCCCCGGAGGGCGACGATCTTTTGTTCGATATTTTGGTTCTGGTCATGTTCAATGATGGTCACACCTTCGAGGGTTTCTTCGCGCGGGTTGTAGCTGTCGATAAAATAAAGCCGGTTTTTGAGGCCATAAAAGGTCATGTTGTGGATGACCTCGTTGCTTTTACGTATTTTGTCGACCTGAAGGATGATGTTCTCATCGCGGATCTTCTCGGTCGTGGCCGCCGCGGTAGGGACGACGCGTTCGTTGACGAAAAAGACCGCCGCCGCGACCAAAAGGCTGAAATACAAGGCGGGCCGGGTTATTTGCCAGAAATTGAGACCGCTGGAGCGCATGGCAACGATCTCGTTGTGGTTGTTGAGACTGCTGAAGGTCAGCAGGACACCGATCAAGCAGGCGATCGAGGAAGTCTGGACAAGAATGACGGGGAAAAACGACAGGTAATATTTCAGCAGGATGTCTAAGGGGAGCTTGCGGTTGATGAGCTCATCGAGATTGCTGGTCACATCGATGAGGATATACAGGAAGCAAAAGATCAGAACCGTCGCGCAGAAGATTTTGACGATCGATCCGGTGATATGGCGTTCTAGGATACGCATTTTTGATTTAAGACGAAGGCCCCGATACCGGCTAAGATGTTGGGCGTCCACATCACCCATACGGCGGGGGCGATATTCTGGATGCTTAAGGCCTCGCAGCCCAGGGACAACAGGTAATACAGCGCGGCAAACGCGACCGCGATGACGATGTTGGCGGATTTTTCCCGGCGGTGGGTCATCACAGCGGCCGGGAAACCCAGGAGGATGAAGATGAGCGATGAGAACGACCAGGTGATCTTGCGGTAATACTCCGTGCGTAACTGGGAGGTATCGACCAGCAGCCGTTCGTGTTTGTCGATCTCCACGCGCAGTTCTCTTAAAGTCATCCCCTTGGGCTTTTTTTCGACTTCCTTCTGGTCTTTGGACAGGTCCAGCGTGATAAAATAATTCTTGAAATTCAGTTTATAGAAATTTTCCGGATTCTCCAGGTTCGGCTCATCGGAAGTGCCGTCCATGAGCTTGAGTTTGATCTGGTCCTTGCCCGGGACGGTGCTGAATTCCCCGCGTTTGGCGATAATGGTGCGCGTCGGCCGGCCCGGCTGCGGCTGGTAAATGGTGACGTTGTACATTTTATTGTCTTCGATGCGGTGAATGAAGAGGATCTGGTTCGCGAAGGCGTGGATAAAAAGCCCCGGCTCCAGGAGCGCGGCCGGATTCTTGACGCTAAGGTTCTTCAGGAGCTTGCGTTGCTCGTGAAAGGCGTAGGGGATGATGCGTTCGTTCAGGACGACCGAAAGAAGGCTGATCACGATCCCGACGACACACAACGGGGCCAGTACTTTTCCTAAATGGATACCGCTCGAGCGTATAGCCAAAATTTCGTTATCCACCGATAGCCGGCTGAAGGTGAAGATGATGCTCATCAAACAGGCGATGGGGAGCGTGTATCCCAAAAGGACGGGAATGTACAATATAAACACGCGGCCGATGGTCGCGGGATTTACCCCTTTATTGATCACGAGATTCGCCAACTGGATGAGGTTGCCCAAAAGAAAAACGCAGGTCAGGACGATCAAAGACAGGATGAATGGAACGATGCATTCTTTTAAAATATATGTCCGCAAAATTCTCATAAATTATGTTCTCTCCGCAGTAATGGCCAGCGTCAGTACGCCCACGGTCCCCACCCCGGCGTCTTTGAGCGTGCGCGCGGCTTCCGACGCGGTGGCCCCGGTCGTCAACAGATCATCGACAAGCAGTATGTTCTTGCGCCGGAGGTTTTTAAGTTTTCTTATTGTAAAAGCGCCCTTTATATTTGTCCAGCGTTGTTTTTCGTCCAGGAGGCTCTGGGGGTCAGTGTGGCGGATGCGCTGCAAATTATTCTCTGCCAAGGGAATCGAGAATGCTTTGGCCAGTTCTTGGGCCAGTAATTGCGCCTGGTTGTAGCCGCGCTCGCGCGATCGGGTTGAAGATAACGGGATAGGGACGATCACGTCAAACTGCGCGATGTCAAGATCGTATTCCTTGATAAAAGAAACTATTATCTCCGCGAAGAGGCGGCGCAGCTGCGTTTTTTGGCCGTATTTGAAGCGGTGGATGAGCTCTTTAAGGGGGTCTTCGTAGAGGCACGCGCTCCAGGCGAAGTCGAACGATGGCTTGGCGTTACGACATTGCCGGCAATGCCTTTGGTTAATATGGGCTCCAAGATGGCGCGAGCATTTCCGGCAAAAGGGTGGCCGGTTCGCGATGATGGCGGCCTGACACGGCGGGCAGACTCCGGGCCCGGGAGAATGGGCGGTAACATGGTTCCAGCAGACAAGACAATGTGGGGGATAGACCAGAGATTTCAGACCTTGCACGAGGTCTTTGAACACGCGGCTATCCTAACATTGGGAGCCGGATATGTCAATTTGTGTTGCCGGCCGGGTCGCGCGCGCGTCGTATCGGGCGAAGCCTCTATTGCAATTGCGGCGACGTATGATACAATAACATTCATTTTAAGGAGCAACATGTCTGATGAGATCACGAAAAGGATCGACGCGATAGATGCGCAACTCAAGCATCTAAGGGGGTTTCTTTGACCTGCCGCAGAAGGAAGAGTCCATCCGCTCCATCCAGGAACAGATGTCTGCGCCGAATTTCTGGGACAATCCCGGGCAAGCCAACAAGATCATGCGTGAGCTCAAGTATCTGAAAAGCTGCGTTGAGCCCTTCGACCACAGCACCAAACGGCTGGAAGACATCCGTGAATTAACCGCTCTTTCCAAGGATGATCCGGGATTTCTTGATCATATCCAGGAGGAATTGGCCCAACTGGAAGCCGAGGCCAACAAGCTTGAGCTTCAGAGCATTCTCTCAGGAGAATTTGACGCCAATAACGCGATCTTGAGCATCAACGCCGGCGCGGGCGGGACTGAATCCTGCGACTGGGCGAACATGCTGCTGCGGATGTACACTCGCTGGGCGGAAGACAACAACTGCAAGGTCAAAGTGCTGGATATCCTCGCCGGAGAAGGCGCGGGGATCAAGAACGCGACGTTGAGCATCGAAGGTGAGATGGTCTACGGCTATTTAAAGGGTGAAAAAGGCGTGCACCGCCTGGTGCGGATCTCGCCTTTTGATTCGAATAAAAGACGTCATACTTCGTTCGCTTCCGTGGATGTCATTCCTGAAATCGAAGAAGACATCGACATTGAAATAAATCCGAGCGATCTGCGCATTGACATTTTTCGTTCCTCCGGGCCCGGAGGACAGAGTGTGAATACGACGGACTCGGCGGTGCGCATGACGCACTTACCGACGGGAATTGTCGCCCAATGCCAGAACGAGCGTTCGCAGTTGCAGAACCGGCAAGTGGCCATGAAGATCTTGCGGGCCAGGTTGTATGAAGTAAAGCGCCGTGAACAGGACGAGCGTATGTCCAAAGAATACGGCGAGAAACAAAAGATCGAATGGGGCAGCCAGATCCGCTCCTATGTCATGCATCCCTATACGATGGTCAAAGATCACCGTACCGACGTCGAGACCGGGAATGTCACGAAAGTGATGGACGGGGATCTGCGGATGTTTATTGAGGCGTATTTGAAGATGAAACCGGAGAAATAGTGATAATAGTGGTAAAGTGATAAAGTGGTAGATGGTAAAGAAATAATTGGCTGAATTTTTTTCGTACTTTTTATCACTCTATCACTTTTACCACTTTACCACTGAGCAATTTTATGTTTGATTTCCTCATCCGCAAACAAGTCGTCCCCAGCCCCCAGCGGTTCATCGACCGTCTGGCGCCGAAGGTCGCGGTCCATGTCCCCATGGACCTGCCGTTACCCTCCATTAAGGTTTTGAAGAAATTTTCCGCTACTGTTTCCAAAATTAACGCCCTGGAAGACCAGATGGCCTCCTTGACGCCGGAACAGTTGCGCGCCAAAACGGATGAATTCCGCGGCCGCTATCAGCAGGCGATCGCCAAAGAAAAAGAGAATATACAGCAGCTGGAGGACCTTTATTTTAAAGCGGTCACTCCGGAAGAGAAGAACGATCTGCAGAACCAGGTCGAGGCCGCGCGCAAGGAATTTCGCGTCATCCGGAAAAAGATCCTTGATGGTATTTTGCCGGAAGCCTTTGCCGTGGTGCGCGAGACGGGTAAGCGTATTTTGAACATGCGGCATTTCGATGTTCAGCTCATCGGCGGCATGGTCCTTAACGAAGGCAATATCGCGGAAATGGCGACGGGTGAAGGTAAGACTTTGGTGGCGACCCTCCCCGCGTACTTAAACGCGTTGACCGGCGACGGTGTGCACGTCGTGACGGTCAATGATTATCTGGCCAGCCGCGACCGCGCCTGGATGGGGCCGATCTACGAATTTTTGGGGCTGACCATTGGCGTCATCGAACATGACATGGACCCGACCAGCCGCCAGCAGGCCTACGGCTGCGACATCACTTACGGCACCAACAATGAGTTTGGCTTCGATTACCTGCGCGACAATATGGTCATCAGCCATCAGGACATGGTCCAGCGCGGGCATTATTTCGCTATCGTCGACGAAGTTGACAGTATTCTCATCGATGAAGCGCGCACGCCCTTGATCATTTCCGGTCCCGCTGAGGAATCCACCGATAAATATTACCGCGCCCATGAGATCAGCCGTCAGCTCAAAGGAAGGCGCATCGCGGATGAAAGCCAGGAAAAGCTTAGCGCGAAGTACCGCGGCGAGGAAGAAGACCTTTCCAAGGGGTTCGATTATGTGGCGGATGAAAAGTCAAAAGCGGTCTCACTTTCCGAGGCCGGCGAGGAAAAGACGGCCAAACTTTTCGGCATCGCGAATATCCACGACATGGAGACGATCGAATATCGTCACCATATTTTGCAGGCCCTCAAGGCCAAGGAATTTTTTACCAAAGACGTCGAATATGTCGTGCGTGACGGTGAGGTCATCATCGTCGATGAATTTACCGGACGATTGATGCCCGGACGCCGCTGGTCCGACGGGCTGCACCAGGCGGTCGAGGCCAAAGAAGGCATCAAGATCGAGCGCGAGAACCAGACGCTGGCAACGATCACCTTCCAGAATTATTTTCGCATGTACGAGAAGCTCTCCGGCATGACCGGTACCGCGTACACCGAGGCCAACGAGTTCAAACAGATCTACAATCTCGACGTGGTGGCCATCCCCGCCAACCGCAAATTGCAGCGCGTCAATCACGCCGATTGCATCTATAAAACGATCAAGGAGAAATTCAATGCCGTTGTCACCGAGATCGAGGAATTCCACAAGCGCGGCCAGCCGGTTTTGGTGGGCACCATCTCCATCGAAAAATCCGAAATGCTCTCGAAAATGCTCAAGCAAAAGGGCATTGCCCACCAGGTCTTAAACGCCAAATATCATGAGCGTGAAGCGCACATCATCGCGCAGGCCGGACGCCATAAGGCCGTGACGATCGCCACTAATATGGCCGGACGCGGAACGGACATCATGCTCGGTGGCAATGCCGAACATCTGGCCAAGAGTCTGGCGGAAGAAAAGCTTGAAGACAAAAATGATCACGCGCAGCGGGATGAGTTAACGCGCAAGTTCATCGAACAGTTCCGTCAGCAGGTTAAAGAAGAACATGAAAAGGTCGTGGCTATCGGCGGGCTGCATGTTTTGGGTACCGAGCGCCATGAGTCGCGGCGCATCGACAACCAGTTGCGTGGCCGCCAGGGCCGCCAGGGTGATCCGGGCTCATCGCGATTTTACGTTTCTCTGGAAGATGATTTGATGCGTTTGTTTGCCTCCGACCGGATCATGGGGATCATGGAGAAGCTCGGCATGGAGGAAGGCCAGGTGCTGGAGCACCCGTGGCTGACCATGGCCATCGAGAACGCGCAGAAGAGAGTGGAAGCGCACAATTTCGAGATCCGCAAACACCTGCTGGAATTCGACGATGTCATGAATCGCCAGCGCGAAGCGATCTACTCGATACGCCGTTACGTTTTGGAAAGCAATGACGTCAAACATCTGATGCTTGAATCCATCGAAGGGCTCGCCGCCGGGGTCGTCGCCAGTTATGTGGTCACCGGCGAAGAGACGGGTTTCGATGTCGAGGGATTGGATGCCTGCCTGAAAACGAAATTTCACTACGATCTTGGCGAACAGAAAAAGGATCTCATCGGGACAACCCAGGAACAGATCCGGGGATCGATCACCCAGGGTCTTTTGGCGTTGTATGAAACAAAAGAAAAAGATATCGGCCCGGAGCATCTGCGCCAGATGGAGCGGATGCTTTTGCTGCAGACCCTGGACACGAAATGGAAAGACCATCTCTACGCGATGGACCAATTAAAGGAAGGGATAGGTTTACGTTCCTTTGCCCAGCGCGATCCGGTCATCGAGTATAAACGCGAAGGCTTCGCGATGTTCCAGACGATGTATGATTCCATCCATCAGGAGGTCGCGGAGATGCTCTTTAAGGTCCAGCGCGTTGACCCTTCCGCGCGTATCCGAAGCGTCTTTGGTTCTGTTCCGCAAAAATTGGTCCACGATGAAATTTCCAGTCTTTCGGGGCAACGCCCGCCGATTCCTTCCATGATACCCCGCGCGCAGAATATCCCCGGTGAGGCGCCTTTGCCGCCGGCGGCCCCCGCGCCCGTGCGACACGCCGGGCCAAAGGTCGGGCGCAACGATCCCTGTCCTTGTGGCAGCGGTAAAAAATACAAAAAATGTTGCGGGCAGTCCGTTTAAATCCTTCGAAATACCGGAACCTTTCCGGCAGTATTTTGTCGGCAGTATGTCTTGTTTTGGCCTTCCCCAAAACCGACCTTTGGCCTTTGGCCTGGATCGGGCTTGTTCCTTTATTGCGCGCTCTGGATGGTCAGACGCCGCTGCGCGCGTTCGCCCGCGCGTATTTGTGCGGCATCCTGTTTTTTAGCGGGACGCTTTACTGGCTGATCCACGTGACGTTGCCGGGAATGGTCTTGCTGGTCGCGTACTTGGCTGTTTATTTCGGGCTCTTTGGTCTCGGGTACAATTTTTTTGCCCGACGAAATGCTTCGTGGAAACTTTTCGCTATTGCCAGCTTTTGGACGCTACTGGAATATATCCGGGCCAATTTTCTGACGGGTTTCGGGTGGTCGAGTCTGGGTCAATCTCAATCCGGGAATATTTTTGTTATTCAGATCGCCGAGCTGACGGGCACCTACGGCGTGACGTTTCTCATCGTGCTGATCAATTGTTTTTTAAAAGAAGTTCCGGAGATCGTCGGCAAGCGCAGACCTTTCCGTAAAAATGCATTTAAGCCTTCGCTATTTGTTCCGGTCATTGTATTGGCGCTCGTATCAGGATACGGGGCGGTGCGTCTGGCGGTCTTGCGCCGGGCAGAATCCCGACCGGCGCCGCAGGCTTCGATCGCGGTCATTCAGGCGAACATCCCGCAGCCGATGAAATGGTATGAACCCGCGTGGCCGGATATCATGGCACGTTACAAGATCCTCACCGAGGTCGCCGCGGAAGAAAAACCGGATCTGATCATCTGGCCGGAGACGTCCTATCCCGGTATCTTGTGGGAAGACGAAGAGTTATTCGACGAACTTCAAAAGTTCGTCGCGCGCCTGGGAGTCCCGCTACTGGTCGGATCGATCGTGCACGACGACGGCCATTATTACAATACCGCCATTTTGTTGTCGAAAGACGGAGAGATCCTCCGGCAATATAAAAAGATCCATCTGGTGCCCTTCGGGGAGTATGTTCCGTTGCGTTTTTTGTTTCCGTTCTTGGCACACATTGTCCCGATCGCCGATTTCACCACCGGAGCGGAGTATACGGTCTTTGAAATGCCCGGCGGGGACGCCCGGAGATCTTTTTCCGTTTTGATCTGTTTTGAGGACACGCTGGGTGGCCTCGCCCGGCAATTCGTCCGGCAAGGGGCGGGGATCTTGGTCAATATCACCAATGATGCCTGGTTCCATGATACCAAGGCGCCGTTCATGCACGCGCAGGCCGCGGTTTTCCGGGCCGTGGAAAACCGGCGGGCACTGGTGCGTGCCGCCAACACGGGAGTGAGCTGTTTTATCGACGCCTCCGGGCGTGTGACCAAGGCCCTGGCGGATGAACACGGCAAAAAAACCTATGTGCCGGGTTATGCGATCGCGAAACTTCGGTTTGAAGGGCAAAAAACTTTTTATACGCGCTATGGGGATGTGTTTATTCTGGCGTGCGCGGGGTGTTTGCTCGGTCTTTTGCCTGCGCGAAAAAGAAAACGAATTTAGGGCTTTTCACTTTTAAAGGAACGTTTATAATAAACACAGGAGAAAGGGCCAATGAAATCTAACTCGTTAGGACTACAGATTTTATGGTGGGCGGAAATTGTGGTCGGCGCGCGGGTGCTGCTTTTTCTTGCTCCGGTCTTGATCAGCAAATGGCAGATGCGGAGTTTATCCCCGCACGCTCCGGAAGACTGGTTTCTGTGGGTCGCGATGTTTGTGTCGGTGCTTTATTTTTTTATCGGCATTGTTTCCATCCTGGGACACAAGTTATGGCGGGTTTTCCACGCGGTGGCGATGGTCATTGTTCTTTTTCTCACCCTTGGATTGTGGAATATAAGTAACCAGCAGCAAGTTTCTTTGCCGCTTTCCTGTCTGCTGCCGGCTGTCTGGGCGTTATGTTTGACGGCCGCGGTATATTCGATCAAAGTTAAAATGCAACGGGCGTAAAGGACCGGAGGATAAGTCATGTTAAAGAAAATTTATGACCTTAAAATTATCGGGACCGGCCTGGCCGTATTATACGCCACGTCTTTTTTGGTGTTCCTGCGCCTCGCCGGCATCACGGAACTGCCGTTGCGTACCTATGTCTATATCGGTATCTTCGGTGTTATGTTCGTGGGATCGATCGCTATCGTTTCCCTCAAGGAGTGGGGGCGCCAGTTGATCGTGGTCATGAACGCCATCATGTGCATCATCCTTTTCTCCAAATATATCCCCAAGATCGACATTGTCCCACTCGCCTATATTTGTATGAACATCGTCGTTTTTTTGTATTTCAGCCAGTCGGGCATCCGCATGTATTTTCACGACCGGAAATTCAAAAAATGGTACAGCTTGCTCGTGGTCGATGATGATGAGGCCTTCATCAAGACCATCCGTCCGGTTTTGATCGCGCACGGCTGTTCCGTCCTGACCGCCGGCACGGGCGAGGAGGGATTGCAGATCGCTATATCGCAAAAACCCGACATGATCATCCTCGACGTCTTTTTGCCGAAGATGAAAGGAAGAGAAGTGTGCAAGGCCTTAAAGGCCAATGAGGCCACGAAGAGCATCCCGGTCGTATTTATGACCGCCAAAGATTCCGATGAGGATATCCGGGCGGAGAGAGAAGTGGGAGCCGCCGCCCATTTGACGAAACCTTTTCAGCCGAAACGTTTGATCTCAACGATTCGCGCGATCCTGGAGCCCAGATAGGCAAGCCTGCGTCTTCCTTCCAGTGGAACTTTCATGAATTTTGAACGTCATTTAAAGAGCATGCAACGGGCCACAGCGCGTTATGGCCTTTTTACGTCGGCGTGGATCCTCGATCGCCTGCCATTTGGAATGGTGGAATTCTTCGCGCGTTGTTTGGTTGCGGTCGGTTTTCGCTTCACGCTCCGGCAACGAAGGATCGCCCGGGAAAGTTTGGGAATCGCCTTCGGCAAAGAAAAATCTTCCCCGGAGATCGACCAGATTATCCGGCGCTGTTTTGAGAATTTTGGGTACGGCATGATCGAGATGCTTTATTACATGTCGCATCCGCAATTGACCGATCGGATGGTGCGCTGGGAAGGCAAGGAGCATCTCGACAATGCCTTGGCGCAAGGCCGCGGGGTGATCGCGGTCACGGCCCATTTCGGCAATTTTCCCTTGATGATGCTGTGTTGCGCGCGGCAAGGTTATAAGACCGCCTCGATCATCCGTCCGGCGCGCGATGAGGTGCTGGAGCAATATTTATTCCGGCGCCGGAACGAGTGCGGGGTGCACACGGTTTACGCTGTCCCCCGCCGGGAATGCGTGGTCAACGCCCTCAAGGCCTTGTCGAACGGGGAAGTATTGTTCATCCCGCTGGATCAGAATTTTGGCAGCGACGGCGGAGTGTTCGTCGATTTCTTCGGGCAAAAGGCCGCGACCGCCACCGGTCCGGTCATCTTCGCCCGGCGCTCCAGGGCGCCGATCGTCCCGATGTTCATTGTCCGGGAAAAAGACGGCACACACACTATTATGGTGGAACCGGCTTTTGAGCTTCAGGAACGTGCCGGTGAAGAGGAAGCGATCGCGGTCAATATCGCCCGCCTAACGAATTTGATCGAACGGTATATCCGTCGTTATCCGCACGAATGGGGATGGATGCACCGGCGATGGAAGAGCAGGCCAGCGGAGAAATAGTGCTAAAGTGGTAAAAGTGGTAGAGTGGTAGGTTGACAGAGAAAACCAACCATTTAATCTACCGCTTACCACTTTATCACTTTACCACTAATAAAATGTCACAATCTACTTTTAAAAAAAGTGCATTATATTTGCTGGGCAGTTTCATCCTAGTTTTAGGGATCGCGCTCATCTTGCGCTGGTGGGCGGATGTGGCGGTGTTGTTCCGTGCCGGTATCGGGATGGCCCTGGCGCTGGCGGGATTGCTGATCCTGTATTCCCAGGGGCGCAAATAGGGAATGTATTGATTCCTCAAAAGTTTTACGTATAATAGACGAGCATTTAGAGAAATTACCGATCAAGAAAGGGGTGTATCAATGAGTAAGAAGAGAAAACGTCGCGGGAAATTAAGCTGGCGCTCAAAAAAGGCCAACCACGGCACCAAACCTAACCGGGGATAGTATTTTAGAAAAATGATCCTGCAGAATTTTTTGTTAATGGTACCTTTATCCGCGGTGGCCGCGCTGGGATTCGCCCTGTTTCTCGCGCTGCGGATCCTCAAGCAGGACGAAGGCTCCGCGCGCATGAAGGAGATCGCCGGCGCGGTGCGCGAGGGGGCCGTAGCGTATTTGCAGCGGCAATATCGGGTGTCGGGGATATTTTTTGCCATTATTTTTATTTTGTTGCTGGTCCTGGCTTTTTTTGATTATACGGTGATCTTTGTCCCATTCGCGTTCTTGACCGGCGCTTTCTTTTCCGCGTTCGCCGGATTTTGCGGGATGACGATGGCGACTTCTTCGGGTGCCCGCACCGCCAATGCCTGCCGTTTAAGCCTGAATGCCGGATTAAGGCTCGCCTTTTCCGCCGGCGCCGTGATGGGTTTTGTGGTCGTCGGCTTCGGGCTTCTGGATCTAAGTCTCTGGTATTATAGTTTGGATTGGTATTATTCCGTTCATCCGTTACCGGCGGGAATGGACAAAATCACGGCGGGGACCAGCACGATGCTCACCTTTGGCATGGGGGCCAGCTTTCAGGCGTTGTTCGCCCGCGTGGGCGGCGGCATTTTCACCAAGGGAGCGGATGTGGGAGCGGATCTCGTCGGCAAGGTGGAGGCCGGTATCCCGGAAGATGACCCCCGAAACCCGGCGGTCATCGCGGATAACGTCGGAGATAACGTCGGCGACGTCGCCGGGATGGGTGCGGACTTGTACGAATCCTACGTCGGGTCGATCGTGGCCACGGCCGCTTTGGGCGTGTCGGCGGGTTTGGGAGTGCCGGGCGTCATTGTTCCCATGGTCATTGCCGCCGTCGGTATTCTGGCATCGATGGCCGGGATGGCTTTTGTGCGTACCAGGGAAGAAGCTTCGCAAGCCGCGCTTTTGATGGCGCTGCGCCGCGGGATATTTATGGCGGCGGGGCTCATCGCCATCCTGGTTTATTTTGCCGTGCGTATGATCCTGGGGCCGGAACATATCGGTATCGCCTGGGCGATCATCACAGGGCTCGTGGCCGGATTATTGATCGGATTATCCACGGAATTTTTCACCTCTTCTTTGTATTGGCCCACCAAACGTATCGCGGACGCCGCGTTAACGGGTCCGGCCACCACCATCATCGAAGGCATGGCGGTCGGAATGTTGTCCACGGTGTTCCCGATCCTTATCGTGGCGTTGGGGATCATGATCAGTTTCAGTTTCGCGGGAGGATTTCAGAATTTCAGCGCGGGGCTTTACGGTATCGGCATTGCCGCCGTGGGGATGTTAAGCACCTTGGGGATCACGCTGGCAACCGACGCTTATGGTCCGGTCGCTGATAATGCCGGCGGTAACGCGCAAATGGCCGGTCTGGAGCCGAAAGTCAGGGAGCGCACGGACGCTTTGGATTCACTGGGTAACACGACCGCGGCCACGGGCAAAGGATTCGCGATCGGTTCGGCGGCCTTGACCGCGCTGGCCCTGATCGCGGCCTATAAAGAAAAGATCCAGCTGGAAGGCGGCAATATTTCTTTGGATATGATGAACCCGATGGTTTTGGTCGGAGTGTTCATCGGCACGATGATGCCCTATTTGTTTTGTTCGCTCACGATGAGCGCGGTCGGCCGCGCGGGCGGCAAGATCGTGGTGGAGGTCCGGCGGCAATTCAAGGAGATCAAGGGGTTAATGGAAGGGAAGGCCAGGCCGGATTACGCGCGCTGTGTCGATATCGTGACCGTGGCGGCGTTGCGGGAAATGCGGATTCCCGCGGTCATGGCGATCGCGACACCGGTTGCCGTCGGGATCTTCTTCGGCGTTAACAGCGTGGGCGGTTTTTTGCTGGGCGCGACGACTTCGGGTTTTGTCCTGGCGGTGATGATGGCCAATGCCGGCGGGGCGTGGGACAACGCGAAAAAATATATCGAAGCCGGCAATCATGGCGGCAAGGGATCGTTCGCGCACAAGGCGGGTGTGGTGGGCGACACGGTCGGGGATCCGTTTAAAGACACGGCCGGGCCGAGCCTGAATATCCTGATCAAGCTGATGTCGATGGTCTCGATCGTCTTTGCGGGGTTTGTGGTACAAAATACGCTAGTCCATTAAAAATAACGAAAATCTGTTTCATATCCCCTAATAGTTTTTTATAATAACGACATGAACAGGGTAAAAAATCTTTTGGGCGTTTTTTTACTGGCCGTTTGCTTGAGCGGATGCGTTTATCTCGCCATCGGCGGGGTGGGCGCCTTGGGCGGTTACATGATCAGCCCGGATACCGTCGAAGGTCTGGCGGAATCCGACACGGGACAGGTTTTTGACACGGCCGTTGAGGTCGTCTCGATCATGGGGCTGGTTGAAGAAAAAAACGAAGCGGGCGGCGTCATTAAAGCCAAGATCAACGGTGCCAGTGTGACCGTGGTCATCTCGGAAATGAGCACCTCTTCCGTCAAGCTTAGTGTCAAGGCGCGTAAATACTACCTTCCCAAATCATCCCTTGCCCAGGATGTGTTCGTAAAAATCATGAGCCGCGTGAATGAATAGTTTTTGACATTTTTCATGCCCTTGGCTAGAATTATAAATCTTGTTGCGGCCAGGTGAGCGGATTTCTCTCCGCTTAAAGAAATATTTGCGATCTTCTGCCGAGATAGCTCAGTTGGTAGAGCGCAGGACTGAAAATCCTGGCGTCCCCAGTTCGATCCTGGGTCTCGGCATTTTTTTCTAATAAAAATTAAGGTAAAGTGCCGAGAATGATTCTTGATCTGATTTTAGATGTAAGAATCATTACGGCACTATTTTTTCAAGCCTACGCTGATTCAAATTTTGCTGGCGCCCCGCTAATCTGAAATGGTTGCAGAGGAAGGCGGGACTGGCAAATTTTCCTTAAAAGATTTACAGCAGATTTAAGGTAATTTGCTGGCGTAGCTCAGTTGGTAGAGCAGCGCATTCGTAATGCGCGGGTCGGGGGTTCAATTCCTCTCGCCAGCTTAACTTGGCGTACGTTTCCGCCCCGCAGAGGCGGGGCGAGACCTCGCCTGTCCCGCCGAATTTTGAGAAATTGGCGGGACAAGGCGGGCAATTCGGATCGCCAGCTTATTTGCTTGCTAAAAGTCCGTGGAACGAGTTTTGGGAATTTTCGGCAAATAACCCCCTGTGCTTTGATTCACGAAGTCCCCAAAAGTTGTTCACGGTCCTTTGGGACGAGTGAATCAACAGGGGGTAACTAATAACTACTGCGGGTACTCCTCTCGTGACCCCAAAACCCTTCCAGGCCGCACGGCAATCCTTCCGGGAGATCTTCCGGAGTTCCGGCGGGATGGTCTTTGCGTTGATCCTCGGCGGACTGATCGCCCACGGCGTTGCCCTCAACGGTTCCTTCAAGACAATGGACGACGAGACCTCGATCGTCAACAACCAGAACCTGCGCAGTTTTTCCTCGCTCGGACGCATCTTCAGTGAATCGTTTTTTAGCGGCGACCGGACCTATTATCGCCCGCTGGTGGCCTTCAGCTTCTTGCTGGATTACCAGATCGCCGGGCTAAAACCATTTTTCTACTACCTGACCAACCTGCTGCTGCACCTGGCGAATGCCATTCTGCTTTTTTTTACGTTTAACACCCTTTTTAAAAGACGATCCTTGAGTTTCGCCGCCGCGCTTTTATTCGTGGTCCACCCGATCCACTGGGAGGCCGTGGCCAACATTGCCGGCCGGTCGATCCTTTTGTGCGCGTTCTGGCAATTCACGGCATTTTTATTGTACCTGCACTACGCCTTGCGCTCCCGGCTGGACCCGCGGCGCAAGATGTATTACGCCGGTTCGCTGCTGGCGTTCGCGCTGGCACTTTTGAGCAAGGAATCCGCCGTGGCACTGCCGTTTCTGGTCGCCGGCTACGAACACTGGCTGGGGTACCGGCGCAAGGGAAAGATCTTGCCCGCGCAATCCGTGGAACGCGTTCTTCCCTTTGTGGCGGTTTTGGCCGCGTATTTGTTGCTGCGCAAATTTTTGGGGATCACCAATGTCGCCGCCTGGCCTTCGCTGCAGTATTTGACCCTCGGCGTGCTCACCTTTTTAAGCAGCGTGCTGGTCTACCTGCGGGTATTTATTTTTCCCATCGACCTTCATTTCGACCGGACCACCGCGTATTTTACGAGTTTCGCGGACTGGGGAGTGTGGCTGACGCTCGCCGCGATCGTCATTTTCGCCTCGATGGCCCTGCGTTTCCACCGGCAGTGGAGCCGCCGGGCGAAATTTCTGCTTTTCTGGTTCGCGGTGACACTTTTGCCGGTCGCGCAGCTTATTCCCTTGCCGGCGCACGCCGGCTACGCGGCCACGGCCGACCACTTTTTTTACATCCCCTCCGCGGGGCTGTTCGCGTTCTTTGTCCTGGCCGCGCGTACCGTTTTTGGGCGCACGACCCGCCGCAAGATCATTTCCCGCGGCTCGTCACTTTTTTTCGCGACGGCGGTCTTTCTCTATTTTTCGTTGTTCACCGTGGCGCAAAACCTTCACGCCATTCACGAACTGAGCATGTTCGAGAAATCCCTTCTTTATGATCCGCAAAATACGCGGGTACGGACCTGCTACGCCCTGGCCCTGGCCAAAGTCGGATTGTTTGAACAGGCCGAGCAGGAATTCCGCAAGGTCCTGGCCGCCGAGCCGTGGGATACTCGCGCGCGCATCGGGTTCGCCAAAAGCCTTTGCGACCAGGACAAGTGTCTGGCCGCGGTCTTTGAATACGAGGCCATTTCCGACGCAGGCGAGATGCAAGGTCTGCTGGAGGACAATTTAAAATACACCTACGATGTCGTTATCCGGCAATATCAAAAGCGTCTGGAGGGGGAACCGCAGAACAGCCGGCTGCATTACAGTCTGGGTGTGATGTACGCGAAAACGGGCCGCTCCCGCGAGGCCATCCGGGAATATCTTCAGGCCTTGCGCCTGCAACCGCGCGAGCGCGCCGCGTTGTACAATTTGGGGGCGCTTCTGGAGTCCGGCCCCCAGCCGGAGATCGCGGTCGCGTATTTCAAGAGAGTGATCGCCTTCGAGCGCAAAGAAGACCAGCTCACCGAATACGCCTACCGGCATCTGTCGAAGATCTACGAGCTCAAAGGCCAGGCGCGCCTGGCCAGGGCGTATTTTCGGGCGGCGGAAAAAATAGCGGGCAAAGAATGATCAAACTTCTGTTCGATCCCAAAAGCAGGAACTTCCAGCGGCTCTGGTTCGCGCAGCTCGTCTCGCAATTCGGCGACCGCATCAACCAGCTGGCACTCGTCGGGCTCATTGCCGAACGCGTGCCCGGTTCCGCGATGGAGCTGGCCAAACTGCTGGCCTTTACCATTATCCCGGTATTTCTCATCCAGCCTTTTGCCGGGGTCTTTGTCGACCGCTGGGACCGGCGCACCACACTTCTTATTTGTGACGTGATCCGGGGGGTATTGGTTTTGAGCATCCCGCTTCTTTTCTTCGCCGGCCACTCCATGATCCCCATTTACATCGTCGTTTTCCTGGCGTTTTGCTTCAGCCGTTTTTATTCGCCGGCGAAGATGTCCATCATCCCCGATCTGGTGGAAAAAGACAGCCTGCTGATGGCCAACACGCTTGTTTCCACGACGGGGATGATCGCTTTCGTTTTGGGCTGCGCGCTGGGCGGATTTCTCATCGACCGCTACGGCGCGCGTAACGGCTTCTTGATCGACGGCGCGACGTTCCTCGTTTCCGCGGCGCTCGTTTTCTCCATCGACCTTTCCCGTACGTTTAAAATGGACACAGACAAGATCCTCGCGGTCGGCAAGGAGATCATCGGCCCCATCCGCCGCTCGGTCTGGGCAGAATTGGGGGAGGGCTTGCGTTATCTGGCCCAAAATACGGAGTTGCGTTTTATTATCGGCATGATCTCCGCCATCCTCGCCGCTGCCGGCGCGGTGTACGTCGTCATCATCGTTTTTATCCAGGAAGCGTTTGGCAGTATCACCCGCGATCTAGGCGTTTTGGCCGTCTGCCTGGGCGCGGGATTGTTTTTAGGCGCCGTGCTTTACGGCCGCTGGGGGAAAAGACTGGTCTGGTACAAGACGATGTTCTGGAGCCTTTTTACCGGCGGGGCGATGATGATCGCCTTTGCTCTGGTCGTGCATTTCGAGCCGCGCCTGACCGCGGCGATGGTCTTGGCCTTCGCGTTAGGCATCGTGACGGGCCCGATGTTCATCACGGCGAACACCATCATTCATGTTATCAGCGACGAGAAGATGCGCGGCAAGGTCTTTAGCGCCCTGGAGATCGTCATTCATCTCGCGTTTTTGGCCGCGATGCTGGTCAGTTCCTGGCTCGCTGAATTTACCCCGAAGGTCTGGATCCTCGCCGGGGTGGGGATGATCTGTGCTGTGATCGGTTTGCTGGGTTTGCGGATGAAATCCCGATTCGCCCACCTTCGGTGAGGCCTCGCCGAAAGGCGGGCAACATTAGGCACGGAATAATGGTTCGACGCGGCTTGCGTAGAATGAAAACGCGTGGCATAATTGATAAGTTACAGTGGTCAGTGCCCAGTGGTCAGAATCAGCTACTGATCACTGAACACTGCCCACTGACCACTAACTGCTATTTTTACAGGAGATAGAATGTTGCGTTTCGCTGTCTTCGCTTCCGGCAACGGTTCCAATCTGCAGGCCATTATCGACGCTGTCAAAAAGGGTACGATCAAAGCCGAGCTCGCGTTTGTGTTTTCCGACAACCGCAAGGCCTTCGCGCTCAAGCGCGCTGAATCCGCCGGCATCAAGACCCTGTGCCTGACGCGCAAGGATTACGCCTCGCCGCAAAGCTACGACCGCGACATCATGATCTATTTAAAGGAAGCGAAGATCGATTTTATCGTCCTCGCCGGTTATATGCGGCTTCTGACCCCGTTTTTCCTGAAAGAATATCCGGAAAAGATCCTCAACGTGCACCCGTCGCTTCTGCCCGCGTTTAAAGGCATCCAGGCGATCAAGGACACCTTCACCTACGGCTGCAAAGTGGCCGGAGTGACGATCCATATTGTCGACGAGAAAATGGACCACGGGCCCATCATCCTGCAGGAGGGGTTCAAATTGACCGAAAAAGAGACCCTGGAAAGCCTCGAGGCGCGCATCCACAAGGTCGAGCACAAATTATACCCGAAGGCCGTCGCGCTTTTTGCCGAAGGGCGATTGAAGATCAAAGGACGCCGGGTCAAGATCCTGGATAAACCCGCTGCCCGTCCGGCAACGCCGGAAACCGTTCTGGCCGGGGATACCGAAAAAAGTTCTGACGGGGAACTAAAACCGTAGTATACTAAACACCATGAGATTACGTTCGAACCGACCCTATCCCATGACCGCGCTGTTGGAAAAAGAATACAAGTATTACCTCTGCCATCTGGACAAATTCTGCGAAGAGCACCTGCACCGTTTTGTCCTGATCAAAAAAGGCAAGGTCGTCGGTTTTTACGATTCCTACGCCGAGGCGCTCAAGGCTGGAGTCAATGATTTCGGCAACGTCCCGTTTTTCATTAAGGAAGTCGAGCGCGAAGAAGCGGTCATTTCGTTTTAAGAGAAAGTCACACCACCGGTTCATGGCACGGTCATTCACCTTCAATCTGCCCCGGTTACGCGAAAGCGGCCCCATTTGCCAGGTCGTTATTAAACCTTCCGAACCCGTCATTGAAAAGCTCAAAGCGGAAAATAAAAAGATCCCCAGTGTTACAGTTTTGGCGTTAATTGATACGGGTGCGAGCACGACCGCGGTCAGCCATCGGGTTGTAAAGAAACTCAAATTAGTTCCGCGTGGTACCGTACAAGTTTATACCTCGCATAAAAAGCCCGAGATCCGTAACGAATTCGACCTCTCGCTGTCATTTGACGAACAAACTTGTCTGACGATCGTCAAGGTGCTCGACGCCACCCTGCAAAGCCACGACATCGACTGCCTCATCGGCCGCGACGTCCTTGAGCACGGTGTTTTGACCTACAACGGGCCGAAGAAGCAGGTGAAACTCACCTTCTGATGCCCAAGCCGCCGGCCACAACTGCTGGTTATCGCAAGCTCATCGCCGACATCCGCAAGGAAATGGAGCGCGGTCTCAAAAAGGTTGAAGAGCTCCTGGAGCGCCAGAAAGTCCTTTCCTATTGGGCCATCGGCCGCAGGATCAACGTTTATCTGAATACCCACGAGATGCCGCCCGGCGCCGTCGGGACGTTCTATGACGACCTTTCCCGCGAACTCGAAATACACGACCGCACCTTGCCGCAATGTGAACAGTTCTTCCGTTATTTCCCGAAGTTCAAACCCGACAAAGACCTTAAATGGACGCATTATCGTTATCTCTTGAATATTCCCGACGTGGCCCGGCGCCAGGCCTGGATCGCGCGTATCAAGAAAGAAGGGATCAATACCACCCAGCTGCGCCTGATGCTGATACCCGCCGGCGCGGCCGATGACCTGCCGTGGTTTAATTATTTTTTAGGCACGGTGCTGGCGCGTATAAAGAATTCGAGGAGCGCGCGGGAGCCGTCAAGCCTTCCCGCGGGGCAAAGACCGGGCTTGTGGAAGCCGCCGTCAAAAAGCAAAGGGGCGAATTCAGCATATCCGAGATCGCGCGGGCATGTCCGAACATCAGCAGGGTCATGATCAAGAAGGTGTTTCTTCAAATGCGGAAGGATAAGGCGATCAAGTGCCTGGGCAAGGGGCAGTCGGCCAAATGGGTACGCTTGCTTTAGGCGAATGGTATACTGAATGGTATATTTATCTAAATTCCGCCCCCAACAACCGAAAAAGGAAAGACCATGGACCAGCCGGCAGTTCTAAATTTTACTTGCCTTTCTCCTCAATAATGTTATATTTCTAGTTGTTAGGTTAACCTTACATATGTTAGGTCTTCCATGACGATGCCTTTTCCGATCGATGATATCTTAAATTCACCTTCGAAGCTGGCCATTCTGCGTGTTTTGGCTTCCCGTCAAGGATTAAAGGGCACGGGCCGTGAGCTCGCCAAGTTGGCGGGTTATTCGGCGCCTTCCACTCACGAATCCCTCAAAGAGCTTCACGCGCGGGACGTCTTGTCACTCGATATTATCGGAAAACAGCATGTTTATTCCCTCAATGAGGGAAACCGCATCGTCCAGAAGGTCATCCGCCCGATGTTTCAGGCTGAGGGCGGGTTTAAGGAAGAGGTCCGGGATTTTCTTCTGGATGAGATGAGAAAAGCCCGTGTTAAAAGCGCTATTGCGTCGCTCATCTTGTATGGCAGCGCGCAAAAAGGCGTGACCGGCAAGGGCAGTGATGTTGACATTGCCGTCATCGTTTCCCGGGCGGCGGATGTAAGGCGGGTGGAGGACATTTTTGTTTCCGGTACGGCCGCGCGGTTTAAGGCGTATTTCGGAGCCCATCTTGATCCGTACGTAAAGTCTTCGACGGAATTTCGCACGCGGCTTAAAAAGAATCAACCGCCGGTATCCACCCTGATGCGGTCTTATTCGGTTTTATACGGCAAAGAACCTTTGGAGATATAGACATGACGGCGCATGAGGCAAAAGTCAGGAAAGAAGACAGGTCCGCGGCCGCGGATTACTTAAAGAAGGCGGCGGATAATTATGACCAGATGCTGGCCGCTTTTCGCGTGTCCAATTGGAACGCCTGCGCGACGCTGGCGGTGCAGTGCGCGATCTCATCCGCGGACGCGGTTTGCGTTCATGAAAAAGGCGTCCGGTCTGTTTCCCATGATCATCTGGACGTTTGCGATCTGGTGGCGCAGCTTGCTTTGCCCGGCGCGGAAGACAAGGCCAAACAATTACGCAAGATCATCGCCCGAAAGAACATGATCCAGTACGAATGCCGCAGTGTCTATAAAGCCGATGCCGAAGAGATGGTCAAGATCACGGCCCGGGTATTTCAGTGGGTCCAGGAAGGTGTCGGACAATAACATGGCCGACTGAAAAGGGGAAAGACCATGGACCAAGAGCCAAAATACCCAACGGCCATTTGCCAATGGCCCAAAGAAGACAGCCCGTCATAACTTTTTATGCAAGGAGCCCCGTATGATCAATTCGCAACTGACTAAGGATATCAAAAGCGTTTTAAACTATCTTTGGTATAATGAAAAGCGGCATTACGAAGAATCCAATCGTACCCGCAAGCACATCTTCGTCACCCTCAAGCGCTTGGCCAAGGAAGTTAAATATCAGGAAGGCAATTAAATGTCTCGTGATGATCACAGCACCACCATTGCCCAATTAAAAGAAATCCTGGAAAAGTTTCGTGATGAGCGGGAGTGGAAGCAGTACCATACTCCTAAGAATCTGGCGGAAGCTATTAGTATTGAAGCCGGGGAACTCTTAGAGAATTTTTTATGGAAAAAAGATCATGATATTGAAGAAGACCTAAAAGATCCTGTTTTGCGAGAAAAAGTTAAGCATGAGCTGGCGGACATTCTTTGTTTCTGCATCAACTTTTCCAATGTGACCGGTATTGATATCGCTTCGGCCGTCATCGATAAAATCGAACACAATCGCCAAAAATATCCTGTTGAAAAAGCCAAAAATACGGCCAAGAAGTATACTGAGCTTTGAAAAATGCGGCTCTATGAAGGAACAATCAAAGAATTTGGTAATGATGTGATACATAATCGCATTGCCGATTTATTGGCTAAGAAATACGCAGAACATTACAAACAACAGGTGAAAGAGCCTGAATACCGGGCTTGGCAGCAATCCCTGAATATCCTCAATAATTCCTTCCAACATTCCGGTCTCGAAGAAAATAGATTAATTGTCGAATACGAACTTCCTTACACCTCCCGTCGCATTGATATTGTTTTGTTTGGAAAAGGTTTGCACGGCCACGATAACGTTGTATTGATTGAGTTAAAACAGTGGTCCAATGAGCATGTAGAAGATGCAGAAGCAGAAGGTAATATCCGCGTCGATTATGGACGCTTTCAAAAAGAACAGGCCCATCCCTGTCTTCAGGTCCAAGGATATCACTTCGATTTAAAGGATTTTTTATTAATTTTTCAAGAAAAGAAGACTATCGGCTTGGATTCCTGCGCCTATTGCCATAATTACTCCAAGAATGGCAAGAATGTCCTTTTTTATCCCAAATTTAACCGCATCATCAAAGAATTCCCTCTTTTCGCCAAAGAAGACCTCATTGATTTAGGCAATTATCTCAAAGAGAGATTGAGTCGCGGCGAAGGCCAGCTTCTGTACGAGAGATTTATTTCCAGTCCTATTCGCCCCTCCAAAAGGCTCCTTGAACATACAAGTGAAATGATCAATAAGCAGCAGATTTTTAACTTGATTGATGACCAAATCGCTGCCTATAACGCCATCATGCATAAGGCCAAAGCTTTGGTAAAAACCAAATTAAAGTCCGTGATTGTCATTAAGGGCGGTCCGGGTACAGGCAAATCGGTCATCGCTCTTGAGGTGATGGGTGAGTTGATGCGGCAGGGAAAGGTTGTTTACCACGCGACGGGCTCTTCCGCCTTTACAAAAACGTTGAGAAAAATCGTAGGCCGCCGGGCGAGTAATTTATTCGGGTTCTTTTTTACTTTCACGCAACATAAAGAGAATGAGATCGATGTTTTGATTTGTGATGAAGCACATAGAATCCGGGCTGACAGCAATGATTATGGTGTCCCCTGGAAGCTGCGTTCTAAGAACCCGCAAATTGAAGATTTGATCAAGCCAGCGAAATTAACGATCTTTTTTATCGATGAGTATCAGATTGTTCGACCTAAGGAAATAGGAAGCCTTGCCTTAATCAAGAGTGCGGCGCAGAAAATGGGTGTCAAAAGTTCTGAGATCCTAGAGTTTGAATTAAAGACTCAATTCCGTTGTTCCGGTTCAGATGCGTATTTGCAGTGGCTGGATGATGCGTTGGGCCTTCGGGAAACTGACTTCAATGTTTTTGATAAAAAAATGGAATTTAAGATTTTCAATGATCCGTTGAGCATGAAGCAAGCGATTGATCAGAAGAACCAAGAAAAATTGAATTCTGCCCGCATTGTAGCGGGTTTTTGCTGGCCCTGGAGTGAACCTAACCCGGACAGTTCTTTGGTAAATGACGTAAAGGTCGGTAACCTTGCTATGCCATGGGAAAAGAAGGATGAATTTTGGAAATGGGCCACGGATAAAAGTGGGATGGAACAGGTAGGAACGGTTTATACCTCTCAAGGTTTTGAGTTCGATTATATTGGTGTCATTTTCGGGAATGATTTGGTTTACGATGAGAAAAAACAAGAATGGATCACTGTCCCGGAGAATTCCCACGATTCTATGGTTAAGCGAAACAATAAAGAACTAATTCGTCACCTTAAAAGTGTTTATAGAGTGCTGATGTCTCGTGCACATAAAGGTGTTTATGTCTATTTTATGGATGAAGCAACAAAAAGATATTTTATGAGCCGATTAGCTGGTAGGCCGGCGACTAAAGAGAAACCTGAAGAGCCTTTGTATGCCGATGAATTCCTGAAGAGCCTTGTTCCGCACAATGGTTTGGAAGATTCCAAGAAATTTGATGGGTATATACCTGTCTATTCTTTGCAGGCCGTTGCTTCCGGTTTTGGAGAGGCCGAACATGTAGAAACTTTGGGTTGGAAAAAACTGGATTTTCATGTCAGAGACGGCAAAAATTATTTTATTGCTAAAGTTAAAGGAAAATCCATGGAGCCGACCATTCCAGATGATAGTTATTGTCTTTTTCGTTGGGAGAAGGGAGGATCCAGAAACGGCTTGATTGTTTTGGTGGCATCAAGCATGGTCAACGATCCCGAAAATGCGCAGCGTTTTACGATAAAGCGTTATAAGAGTGAGAAAGAATTCTTCGAAGATGGAACCTGGCGGCATAAAGAAATCGTTCTTTCGCCAGACAACAGGGAATTTAAAGATATTGTACTGGAAGACATTCCCCCAGGAGACTTTAAGGTCATAGCGGAATTTGTAAGAATTATTAGTTAAGGAGGGTTGGTATGACTGATTATGATAAGGAGTATCGCGCGGCGAAAACTGCATTAGGTAAACTTGGTTGGAAACGTCTTGGTAGGGACAAGTTGGAGTTTGCTAGCCAAGGCGTGATTTACGCTAATTTTACTAAGGAAGATAAGGCCCTTCATCTTGAGTTTGGAGATGACGATTGTGTATTTGGAGAATAATAAGGGACTTCCGGGGACGTGTAACGTAACCCGAACTAACGAGTCGCAAAATCACCCGCATAAGAAATGCCTAAATCACCAGCCCCCAAAAAGGTGATAGGTGGTAGGTGATAATTGATAGTAGCGCGCGCCAAAGAATTTATTGCCTTTTCCGTCCTTAACAGCTATTATTAGCAATAATAACCCCCCCCCGATTCCCCCCATGTGAATGAACGATTTCAACAAAGAAAGGGGAAATAGCCATGTCCACTGAAACGCACTTGACCAAAATCGTTGTATTTAAAGGCAAGCAAGTCCGGAAAACTATTCATAACAATGAGTGGTGGTTTGTGATCAATGATGTCATTGGATCGTTGACCGACTCCAATGATTCGGCGCAATACTTCAAGCGGTTAAAGCAGAGGGATGAGGAACTGGCAAAGCTTACCGACAAAAAAAAGGGGGGGGGTACAATTTGTACCACCCCTTATGCTTGAAGTAAAAACTACAGGCGGAAAGCAAAAAATGTACTGCTGGAATACGGAGGGTATATTTCGGTTTATCCAATCGATTCCCTCCCCCAAAGCTGAACCGTTTAAGCGCTGGCTGGCGAAAGTTGGTTACGAGCGTATTCAGAAAATAGAGAACCCGGAGCTGGCGACAAAAAGAACCCGCGTACTTTATAAGCTCAAAGGCTACAGCGATGATTGGATCGAGAAGCGCATGCGGGGGATCGCTATCCGGGAAGAATTAACCGATGAATGGCAAAAACGCGGCGCCAAAGAAGATAAGGAGTACGAAATACTGACCGCGGAGATATCTAGGGCCGCTTTCGGGATAACACCAGGCGAATACCAGAAGTTAAAAGGCCTCAAGCGAGAGAATCTTAGGGACCACATGGATGATTTTGAATTAATTTTTACGATGCTGGGCGAGCGCTCAACGACAGAAATTCACCGCAATGAAGATTCTCAAGGAGTGAAAAAGCTTAAGGCGGACGCCCAAGCAGACGGGAACATTGCCGGTAACGCCAGAAAAGCCCTGGAAAAACGGCTCAAAAGGCCGATTGTTTCGGGCCATAATTATTTAAGAGAAAAAGAATCTCAAAAAAAGATTAGATAATCGGGGTTTCTTTCGCCTTTCCCGTCAAATCGAATCTGGAGTAGGCGAAGAAAATGTGTTAACATGTCCGCAGTAAAGTAAATTAGAAGACGTTACTGGTGGTGCCGTATTAACAGCGAAGCAGAGGTAATCCCTCATATAAGCGCTTGAGAATTTCTTCACAACTTCGTTCAGAAATTTTCGGCACATATTTCGGGATAAATTTTACCCCATTTTCTGAAGAAGAGGCAGGGGGTAAAATTTAGAAAGGAAAAATATGTTCTCATTAAATAGTTTCGAAAAAGTTGATCCCAGCTTCAAGGTCCGCTCGCCCAAGGGAAAGGACGCGTCGGTCGCCACACTCTGCTCGCTGGACCAGTTCCACCAGGACGGCATGATCTTTATCAAAAATAAAAAATATTATCAGCGGCTGCTCGATAAGCTGGAAAAAGGCGCGGCGCTCAAGGGTATCGGCGTTGTTTTTCAGGATTCATTTTTTAAAACACTTGATGCGGATGAAGGCTCCGGCGCACTGAACCGGTTCGCTTTTTACGCGACCGTCGAATCCGTTGACCTGGCGTTGTCGCGTTTTTCAAAGTTATTTTATGATAAATTTAACGCGCAGGGTAATGACCTTGTTGACGGGCGTAAAATCGGCACGGCCAAGATCGACCCCACCAGTAAGATCGCGGACAATGTCTTTTTGGGCGCTGGGGTCACCATCGGCGCGCACGTTGTGATCCATTCCGGCTGCGCGATATTGTTGTATTCTACGATCGGCGAACACACGGTGCTCTATCCTAACGTCGTGCTCTACCGCAATGTGCACATCGGCAAAAATTGCCGGGTCCACGCGAACACGACGATCGGCTCCGACGGCTACGGCTACAATTATTTCAAAGGCGAGCACCTGAAGGTTTGGCATTTCGGCGGGGTCGTGATCAAGGATTCGGTTGAGATCGGGTCAGGCACTTCGATCGATCAGGGCACGTTTTCGCCAACGACGATCGGCGAAGGGACCAAGATCGATAACCAGGTCCATCTGGCGCATAATTGCAAGATCGGCAAAGGAGTTCTCATCACCGGACAGGCGGGGTTCTCGGGGAGTGTCACACTGGAGGATTATGTCGTGATGGGAGGCGGCGCTGTTTTTGCTCCGGAGGTCGTCGTCGGCAAAGGCGCGCAGATCGGCGGGCTTTCGGCGGTGACCAGTGACGTGCCGGCAGGGGCCGTATATGCCGGGCATCCCGCGCGCCCGCTCAATGAATTCCTGCGCGGTGTGGCCACCTTAAGAAAGTTGGCCTTGAAAGATAAAACAAAAATTCCGGTGGAGTAAACATCGGAAAATTTCTTGAATACCATACATCTGTGTGGTACAAAGAATCAATCCCCCCATTCCCCTTTGTTAACCATCTTTTAAAAAAGAAAGGGGAAATACCTCATGTCCACGGAAACCCACTTAACCAAAATCGCCGTTTTTAAGGAAAAAAAGATCCGTCGTGTCTGGGATGAACAGAAAGATACGTGGTTTTTTTCCATCGTTGATGTTGTCGAGGCGCTCACCAATAGTCCAAATGCAAGAAGTTACTGGAAAGTGCTTAAAAATAGGCTTAAAAAAGAAGGCAGTCAGGTGGTTACAAAATGTAACCAACTGAAAATGCAGGCCGCGGATGGTAAATATTATCTTACGGATGCCGCTGACACTGAAATAATGTTCCGGATCATCCAGTCGATTCCTTCGCCAAGCGCAGGGGGTTTCTTTCGTCTTTTCCAGTAAAACGAGTCTGGAGTAGACAAAAGAAATATGCTAATATGTCCGCATGTCTTTTGCCGTTGAGGTCCGTCATTTAAGCAAAACGTTTGTCTCCGCCGGCCATGGCCACCGGAAGATCCAGGCGCTGCGCGATGTGTCGTTGCAGATCCGTGAAGGCGAGATCTTTGGGATCCTTGGCCCCAATGGCGCCGGCAAGACCACGTTTTTAAATATCCTCTCGACACTTCTTCTGCCCGACGCGGGCACGGTCACTATTCTGGGTGTTCCTTCGACACCGGAGAATTCCCGCCGGCTGCGTTCATTCCTGAACATGTCCTCCGGCTATCCAAACTTCCCCTGGTGCTTGAGCGTTGAGGAGAATTTGCGTTTCTACGGCCGGTTGTACGGCTTATTACCGTCGGCCCTGGAGCAGCGAATCGCGCGGCTGATGAAGACACTCGAGCTGGAGCGCTTCGCCAAAGTTCCTTTCGATGAACTATCCAGCGGCACCAAACAAAAATTGGCCTTGGCCAAGGCCATGATCAATGAACCGAAGATCATTTTCTTAGATGAGCCGACTGTGGGGCTCGACCCGCACGTGGCCATCAAGATGCGCGAGACGATCCTTGAGATCCAGCGTGAAACAAAGGTGACGGTTTTGTTGACCACACACAACATGTCCGAGGCCGAGGCGCTTTGCCACAGGATCGCGTTTATCAAAGACGGCCAGATCCTTAAAGTAGCGACCCCCGCGGAATTAAAACAATTTTATCATCGCGAGAATCTGGAGCAGATCTTTATCGATCTGGCTGTGGCACAGACACGGATCCCGTCTGCTGGGGAGACGGCCTTTGAATTCAGGGAATCGCGTCGCGAGGGTTCCCCGGCCGATGTCAGCATCCTGATGGAAAGACATCTCTGGCGCGATAGCGCGCAGTGGGCCGAACGGTGTCTGGCGTTTTTTATGCGGAATTTTCTTTTCGGCGTGCGCAACATCTTTACTTTCATGGAACTGCTCTTTTGGCCCAGTGTCAGTTTGGTTTCCGTCGGTCTTATGGGCGATTTTTTACAACTACAGGAAAACGCGCTGGCGTTTATCTTGACCGGGGCCATCACCGCCGGGGTATTGCAGGTGACCCAGCTGGATGTGGCTTACGGACTTTTATATGAGGTCTGGTCCAAGAGCCTCAAACAGACATTGTTGACGCCGGTGGGGGTGACCGAGAGCCTCTTCGGGGCGTGGTTTAACGGAATTTTGCGCGGCGGTGTCATTTTTATCGCGCTGGGTTTATCCGCGATGGCGCTTTTTCAATTTACTTTTCCACCGTTGGGGCCGATGCTGATCTTCCTGGCGGGGATCTTCGGCTGCGCGCTTTTATTGGGGCTTTTGGTCAACGTGCTTTTGTTGACCTTCGGACAAAAGGCGGAGATCACTGCGTGGATGTTCGCGTATCTGTTTATGCTTCTTAGCGGAATTTATTATCCGGTCACCACGTTGCCACCATTTTTCTTCCATGTGGCCGAGTGGATCCCCATCACGTACTTTTTGGAATATCTGCGGCAATATTTCGGGTTCACGTCGGTATTTGCCCAGCCCCTTCTGAAGGGCACGGCGCTTATCGTGATCTATCTAGGATCGGGATTGCTCCTCATGCGCTTCGCGTTTTATCGTGCGAGGAAAAAAGGGATCATTCTGCGGCTGTCGGAGTAGGACTTGTCGGAGCAGGTGCAGCGCTGGCGGCTTGGATTTCCGCCGGGGAGACGGTTTCGCTGCGGCCGGTATTAAGATCGCGCAACTCGACGTAATTAAAATCCGTGAAATTATAGTTCTTGAACGTTTCGGCAACGATCGTGAGGATCTCGCTACGCGCGTCGTTGGAAGGGGGGAAAGAACTCTTCTGGTATTTGAAATTGACCCGGGTTTCGATCTGCTTGGCGAGAAATCCGGGCATCGTGATCTCGGTATACGCCAGATGCCGGCCTTGCGTGTCCCCGACCCAATCCTTGCGTCCTTTAACCTCATAGATGTTTCTTTTGACGAATTCTTCCTGCGGGATCGATCCCCCCGACAGGTATCGCTTTAGATCTTCCAGATAGAAAATATTTTCGATCTCAACGCCGCTTTTGATATCGGATATGACGACGACGAAAAATTGCGGCGCGTCCTGGGCCTCAAAATAGGCCCGCGACACGGTGGTCAACACCGCCTGGCTGGTCCGCTGGTACGCGGCGGTGTAGTCCATTTTATATCCTTGGCTTTGCGCATAGGTTTTCTCCGGCTGGATATCATGGCTGGCCAGGAACCGGTGGTTGTCGTAGGAAACTTGAAGGTATTTGATCGCGGGGCGCACTTCGGAAGTTTCGGATTTCTTGACGCCTTCCGGTGTGGCGGCAACCTGCAGTAACTCTTCCTGCAACGGCACGTAGATCCAGGCGGTGTGCTGGAGCGCTTCGACCACGACGTTGAGCTTGTATTCTTCCTGGCAGATCTTCACGAATTTTTGATGGGCCTCGGTCAACGGCAGAAATTTTGGAGGCGTTACTTTGGAACAGGAGGCCAGAAAAACGACCCCGAGCAAACAGGTCCCGAGGATGGCGCGCCGGTTTATCATGGTGTCGCGGAGGTCGGGCTTTCCAGGGAAGCGCGGCTGGCGGGTTTAAGGCCGTGGCGGTCGAAGATGGCGACGATTTCGTCGTATTCGAGGTCTTCTTTTTTAATAAGTTCCTGCGCGAAATCATCCAGCAGCGTGCGTTTGCTGTTGAGGATATCGCGGACTTCGTTCAGGCAGGATTGCAGAATATTCTGGACGTCGTTATCGAGCATTTCCCGGGTTTTTTCCGACAACAGCGAATGTCCCGACGGCGTCACGGCCGCGTGGAAATCGCCGATGAGGCCGGATTTGCCCATACCCACACGCCAGACCATGTTGTGCGCGATGCGCATGGCCGTGTCGAAATCACTGCCGGAACCCCCGCCCACACCGCTGGAGGTGGCACCGAATTTGATATTTTCCGCCGCGTAACTGGCGAGACTCACCTTGATGTTCGCCAAAAGATGTTCTTTGTTCAGAGAATGTAATTCCTCGGCGGGACGTTGATAAATAAATCCGAGCGAACCTTTGTGCGGGATGATCGTCGCTTTGATGACGTCGTTCGTCGGATGTGTCAGGTACGCGATGACGGCATGGCCGGCTTCATGATAGGCGGTCCAAAGTTTTTCTTTATCGGAGAGGGTGATGTTGGCCTTCAAGCCGAAGGTCACACGGTCATATGCCTCCGATAAGTCTTTATTGTTGATAACCTGGCGGTGGTCGCGTAGCGCAATAAGACCCGCTTCCCGCACCAGCGCGTCAATGTCCGACGGCGAGAACCACAAGGCCTTGCGCGCTAAAAGTTCCGGGTTGGCGGAACCATCCGTTTGGACCCGTTTCAGGTAAAATTTGAACAATTGCGTCCGCTCCTCGAGATTAGGGAGCGCAATATGGATCTTGCGGTCAAAACGCCCGGCGCGCATGATGGCCGGGTCCAGTTCGTCTTCGGGAACGTTGGTGGCGGCGATGACGACGATATTGTTTTCCACCTGGCGCAATCCGTCGAGTTCGGTCAGGAATTGATTGACGGTGGCGTTGTGATCGATGCCGCCTCCGAACCCGCGATCAGCCTGGCGCGGCCGCGCGAAAGAATCGATCTCATCGATAAAAACAACGCAGCCGCCTTCCATGTGGGCCAGTCCGCGGGCTTGTTTGAACAAAGATTTCATGCGGGCGGCGCCGAGGCCGATAAAAATACCGACAAATTCGCTTCCCACCGCCGAGAGCATCGGCAGATTGCATTCGGTGGCGATGGCTTTGGCCAGATAGGTTTTTCCGCAGCCCGGCGGGCCGATCATCATGGTCCCTTTGATGATCTTGCCTCCGATGGCCTTGACCAGCGAACGGTCCTTAAGGAGCTTGATCAATTCCCACGCTTCGCGTTTGGCGGATTCCATGCCGATGACTTCATCCCATTTGACGTTGGCTTTGGCGCGGTCCAGCGTTTCGCCGCCGATCTTTCCCAATCCGCCGCCGCGCATCATATAGAAATACATGGCAAAATAGAGCGGCAGGATCAGGATCTGCGAGAAGAAGAACATCGGCATGTACACGGCCATCATCCCGGAGATGTTGCGGCGGGTGAAATCTTCCAAAAGGAGATAATTGCTTAGCGTATAGCGGGTATAGAGATAGAGGCCGATCAGAAGCGCCAGCGCGATTACGAACACCAGGATGCGCAACCAGTAAACGCTGACGAACAGGATCAATTTTTTGATCTTGGAAAGCAACATAATGACAGTAGTATAACACAGCTTTTAAAAAACGTAAGCAAATTCATCCGTTTTTGCCGGGCTTGGGGGATAAAATCTTGACTTTGGCGGAAAACTATGTTACTTTGCCGTATTATTATCACTATTACATTTTAAAACGAAAGGCACGAAACGATGTCAGTAATAGCACAGATCAAAGCGCGGCAGATCCTGGATTCCCGCGGGAATCCTACGGTTGAAGTTGATGTTATTCTCAAATCCGGCGTCCTGGGCCGCGCCGCGGTTCCCTCGGGCGCCTCCACCGGCGAACACGAAGCCATCGAGCTGCGCGACGGCGACAAATCCAAATATATGGGCAAAGGTGTCACCAAAGCGGTCGCCAACGTCAATACGATCATCGCCAAGGCCATCAAGGGTAAGAAGCCCGATTTTAAAGCGATCGACAAGATCGTCCTGAAGCTCGATGGGACACAGAATAAGGGAAAGCTCGGCGCCAACGCGATCCTGGGCGTTTCGCTGGCGGTCGCCAAGGCCGACGCCAATGAAAAGAAAGTCCCGCTTTATCGTTACCTCGGCGGCACAAAAGCGAATATCCTCCCGGTTCCCTTGATGAACATCCTCAACGGCGGGGTGCATGCCGACAATAATCTCGATATCCAGGAATTCATGATCATGCCCATCGGCGCGCCGACTTTCAGCAAGGCGATGCAGATGGCGACGGAAGTGTTCCATAACCTCAAGAAGATCCTCCATGACAAGAATTTGGCAACCTCCGTCGGCGATGAAGGCGGGTTCGCGCCGAATCTGCAAAGCAATGAAGAGGCGCTTACGCTTATTATGGAAGCGATCCAGAAGGCCGGGTATAAGCCGGGCAAGGACATTTTTATCGCCCTGGATGCCGCCGCGTCTTCCTTTTATGAGAACGGCAAATACAATTATAACGGACAGCTCATCAATGCGGACGCGTTGATCGATGTTTACCAGAAGATGGTCGAGCAGTTTCCGGTTGTTTCCATTGAAGACGGGCTTTATGAGAACGATTGGGACGGCTGGAAGAAATTAACCCAGGCCTTGGGCACGAAAGTGCAACTGGTCGGCGACGATCTGTTTGTCACTAACGTCAAACGTTTGAAGATGGGGATCGACAAGAAAATCGCCAATTCCATTTTAGTCAAGGTCAACCAGATCGGGAGCCTTTCTGAAACGCTCGATACGATCAATCTGGCCAAGAAAAATAAATACACCTCGATCATCTCGCACCGCTCCGGAGAAACGGAAGACACCACCATCGCCCATCTGGCGGTGGCAACCGGGGTAGGGCAGATCAAGACGGGTTCCTTATCTCGCACCGACCGCCTGGCCAAGTACAACGAGCTTTTGCGCATCGAAGAAGAGCTTGGTAAAAAGGCTGTGTATGCCGGGACGAGGTGGGGAAAGATTTACTAAAAGGTGATAGGTTTTAGGTTATAGGTGATAGTGGCACCTATCAACTAACACCTATCAACTGACACCTATGCTCAAGAATGCTCTCTGGTTATTCGCCGCTGCCACAATCATCTTGCTTTTTTTCCTGCCATCGTTTAGTATTATGCAGGATCATCGGCAGAAGAACCTGGAATACGAGAAGAAGATCGCCGAGTTGCAGAAAAGAAATGAAGAGTTAAAAGCAGAGAAGCAGCGGTTGATCGAGGATCCGGTTTATTTGGAGCGGGTGGCGCGCGAACGGATGGGCCTGGTGCGCGAAGGCGAAAAAGTTTACAAGATGGAGAAGTAAAAGATACCGCGGGGTGGAGCAGCCCGGTAGCTCGTCAGGCTCAATACATGGGCGTCCAGGTTGGTAACAATCTGGAAGATAACCTGTCAAAGTCGGGGAAGCCTTTTATATGGTAATCCCGAGCCAAGCCCGCCAAGCAATTGGCGCGGAAGGTGTAGAGACTAGACGGCAGGTTCCTTTACGAAGGTGAAGGAAAAGGTATAGTCCAGACCACAAACTCCGTAACCAGTGCTATTTGGTTGCGGGGGCAGTGAAAACTGAAGTGGTAAAGCATAACCTGAAGGTCGCAGGTTCAAATCCTGTCCCCGCAACCATGAACCACGTTGGGTTCATGGTTTCACGACTCATGTGAGACCATGGACCCAACTTTTTATTCATGAACCCCCTGTGTTCATGAGCCCTGAACCCCACGTGGTTCAGGGCAACCGACATATGAAAACCTATCCCCCTAAAAGGTGATAGGTTTTTTTGTTTGGATATGCATTACACCTACATATTATTTAGCTTAAAAGACCATCAACTTTATATCGGACACTCCACGGATGTCTTTCGCCGTTTAGAGGAACACAATCGTGGCTACAATTCCAGTACACAATATCGTCGTCCGTTGAAACTAATCTACTATGAGATGCATTTGAATAAGCACGACGCTTCGCGTCGGGAACATTACTTCAAAACTTCGAAAGGGAAGGCCACATTAAGACAAATGTTACGGACGACGTTATTAGAAGTGTCACGGAAGACGGAATAGAACGGCGGGGAAATCCTGCGACTGAGCGAAGGAGTGCTTGAACGCGAAGCATTCAAGCGCCCCGCAACCAAATAGAACCCGTTCATCCCCCTTACGGGTGGGTGGACGGGTTTTATTTTTAAGGAGGTGTCGATGGATACCAAACTCAAGGCGGATATCGCTGAATTGGCTGTTACGCAGGAATTATTGCGCAGAGGGTTCAAAGTGCTCAAGCCGATAGGTGACCGCTTGGCTTATGATCTCGCGGTCGATGTGGGTGAAAAGTTGATACGCCTTCAAGTCAAAGCGGCTTGGTTTAACGAAAAGAAGAAGATGTATTTGGTCGATAATCGCAGAACGCGAACCAACCGTCGCTTTATGAAAAGGATGAGGTACTCCAGAGAAGACTTTGATTACGCCATATTGGTCAATTTAGAAACGAAAGCGTTTTATGTTATGCCTGTTGAGATTTTTATAAGTTACGCGAGCAGTATCGCCATTGTTGATGGCAAAACGCGACAAAGACGACCCAAATCAAGCATGTATAAGGATCGTTGGGATCTGTTAACGTTGCGGCCTGCTGAAAATTCCGTTCCCTTTTCGGCAATCCAGCGATTATAATACCTTACAGCATTAAAGCATTACATTACATTACATTAAGTAGACGCTGTCCGCAAGTCTTTTAAAGCACATCAGATATAAAACAAATCCAATGCAAAATGCCGCCGGGAAACTGGCGGCTTTATTGTTTATAGGCAAGATTTTTCGCTTGGTCGAAGGCCGCTTCGTATGTATACTATCCCCCTATGGCACTGATCAGTTTACAGGAAATTTCCGTCGCCTTCGGCGGGCCGCTTATCTTCGATCAATTAAGTCTGCAGCTGGAAGCCGGCGAGCGCGTAGCACTTTTGGGCCGTAATGGCGCCGGGAAAACGACACTCATGAAAGTTATCGCTGGGCATTTGGGCGCGGACGAGGGCGAGGTTGTCCGCCAGCAGGGCATCGAGATCACGCATTTGCCCCAGGAGATCGCCCCGGATATTCAGGGAAACGTGTTTGACATTGTCGCCTCGGGCTTGGGCAAACGCGGCGAGCTCTTGAAAGAATATCACCACATCAGCCACCGTTTGCATACCGAACATACCCCCGAATTGCTGCGCCAGTTCGACCGCGCGCACGCGGAGCTGGACCGCACCGAAAGTTGGGATGTCAGCAACCAGGTCGAATACGTCATCGGGCAGATGAAGCTTGACCCGGAAGCCCAATTTGAACAATTATCCGGCGGACAAAAACGCCGGGTGCTCCTGGCCCGGGCGCTCGTCATCAAACCCGATATCCTGCTCCTTGATGAACCCACCAATCATCTCGACATTGATTCCATCGAATGGCTGGAAGGATTCTTGAAAAGTTATCCCGGCACTGTATTGTTTGTCACGCATGACCGGATGTTCATGCGGCATCTGGCGACCCGGATCGTGGAACTCGACCGCGGGAGGATCTTCAGCTGGAGTTGTAATTATGAAACATTTTTAGAGCGCAAACAGATGGCGCTGGAGAATGAGGAGGTGCAGCGCCAGGAGTTCGAGAAGAAATTGAGCCAGGAAGAAGTCTGGATACGCAAGGGCGTCAAGGCCCGCCGGGTCCGCAATGAGGGCCGCGTGAAAGCGCTCGAGCGGATGCGGGAAGATAAGAAAAAACAGCGCCAGGCCGTCGGGAAAGTCAATATGCAGGCGCAGGAAGCCGAACGTTCCGGGCATTTGGTGATCAAGGTCTCCGATCTGGGCTATGAGTACGAAAATAAGCCTTTGATCAACAGTTTCACGACGACGATCATGCGCGGGGACAAGATCGGCGTGATCGGCCCCAACGGCTCGGGGAAGACAACGCTGTTACGCCTGCTGCTGGGACAGATGACGCCGTTGCGGGGCAAAGTGCGCCTGGGGACGAACCTGGAGGTCGCCTATTACGATCAATTGCGCGAACAGCTCGATGAAGAAAAAACGGTGATGGAGAATGTCAGCGGTTCCGGGAACGACACCATCATGATCAACGGCAAGCCCCGGCATATCATCGGCTACATGCAGGATTTCCTTTTTTCCCCGGAACGCGCGCGCACCCCGGTGAAAGTCCTTTCCGGCGGCGAGCGCAACCGGCTTTTATTGGCGCGGCTTTTTACCAAGCCCTCCAATGTCCTGGTCATGGATGAGCCGACCAATGATCTGGACGTGGAAACACTGGAATTGCTCGAAGAATTGCTGCTCGATTATTCCGGCACGCTCCTTTTAGTCAGCCATGACCGGGCGTTCTTGAATAATGTGGTGACCAGCACGATCGTCCTCGAAGGGGAGGGTGAGGTCAACGAATATCCCGGCGGCTATGATGACTGGTTGAACCAGCGCAAATCCAAGGTCAAGGAATCCAAACCGCCAAAACTTCCTGATAAAGCTGCTGAAGAAGAACCGGCCAGGCAAAAAAAGCCGCAAGCCCGGAAACTTTCGCATAAAGAGGAGCAGGAATTGGCCGCGCTTCCGGCCAAGATCGAAAAACTTGAAACAAAACAGGACGAGCTTTACACGCTGATGGCGGACCCGGCGTTTTTCAAGAAGAGCCCTTCGGAGATTGCCGCTTTGAAAGACAAGCTTGAAAAGATCGAAGATGAACTTCTGAAGATCTTTGAGCGGTGGGAATTGCTCGAAGGCTCCCGCCCCAACGGCTGATGTCCTTCAATGCGCTTTGCGGGACGTTACTCCTCTTGACAATATGGGAATTGTGATGTATCTTCATATAGTTGCATATGCAACGAAATCCCATGAAAACCACCGATTATAATCTTGAAGAATCCTTGGGCTACGTGATCGGCCGGGCCGGGCGTTCGATGGCCAACCGCCTGAACCAGAATTTTGAAAAAGCCGGTTATGATGTCACCTGCGAACAGTGGGCGATCCTGATGAACCTGTGGCACAAAAACGGCCAGAGCCAGAAGGAATTGGCCGGCATCACCTGCAAGGACAAGACCAGCATCACGCGTTTACTCGACGGACTTGAAAAGAAAAATCTCGTTGTGCGCACTCCGGGCAAGAAAGACGCCCGCCAGAAATTTATCTATTTGACCAATCAGGGCAAGGCCTTTCAGCAGAAATTGTTGCAACTCGTCAAACAGACCCTCGCGGAAGCCCGCAAAGGGATCAGGGCCCGGGATTTGAAAATCTGTAAGGACGTTTTACGGCAAGTTGCCCGTAATCTGAATTGACCATCGAGGAATGGAAATGGTTGTTCATCCAACCAATAAAACTTAAGGAAAATACCATGCAACGCAGATCTTTTACTGTCTTTTTTGCAGGAACAATGGTGCTTGTGTCTTTTTTGGTCCTGGTCGGGTGTGGGGCTCCAAAAAAGAAGGGGCCGCCGGCCGGATTTGCCGTCAGCGTCGTTGCGGAGATCGTCAAGCGCGAAAAAATTGAAGAAAAGATCTCCTTGGTCGGCAGCCTCGCGGCGGATGAGTTCGTGGAGATCAAAAACGAGATCGCCGGCGTTATTGAAGAGATCGGGTTCGATGAAGGGCAGCCCGTGGATAAAGGGCAGATGCTTTTTATGATCGATGCCGACAAGCTCAAGGCTTCGCTGTCCCAGGCCGAAGCGAACCTGGGGCTGGCCCACACGACTTTTGACCGGCTTTCTTCCCTTATTAAATCCGGCGCGGTTTCGCAGCAGGAGTACGATCAGGCCAAATCCGATCTGGAAGCGAAAGAATCCGAACTGGAACTCATTAAAGCGCAACTGAAAGAAACCGTGATCACGGCGGCCTTCGGTGGTGTCATGGGCGAACGCAAGGTCAGTCTGGGACAGTTTGTGAACCAGGGAGCAACGCTGACGTATCTGATCAATCAGGATCCGTTGAAAGCGGAATTCCGTGTTCCGGAACGTTTTTTAGGCCAGCTTAAGGAAGGCCAGACCATCGAAGTGACGGTCGCGGCCTATCCGGATGAAAAATTCCAGGGTGAAGTGTATTTTATCGATCCCCAGGTCGAGGAGCAGACCCGTACCGCTCTGGTCAAAGCCAAACTTCCTAACCCGCAAGGGAAACTCCGCCGCGGCATGTTCGCGAATCTGGACCTTATCGTGAGCGTGCGCTCCCAGGCGCTGGTCGTACCCGAGGCGGCGTTGATCCTTAAGGGCGATAACGTATTTGTCTTCGCGGTGGACCCGGAAAATAAGGCCCAGATGAAAAAAGTCCAGGTGGGTGTGCGCTTGGCCGGCAAGGCCGAGATCGTGGAAGGATTAAGCGAAGGCGAGAACGTGGTCGTCGAAGGTTACCAAAAGATCGGCCCGGGTTCACCCGTCAAAATTAAGAGTACTTCTCCGGAAACACATCAAAACGCGTTATGAAGCTCTCCGAGATCAGTATCAAGCGTCCGGTTTTGGCCTCCATGATGAGCCTGGGGCTGATCCTTTTCGGTGTTATCGGGTTGGCGCGCCTGCCGGTGCGCGAACTTCCCGACATCGACCCGCCGATCGTCAATGTCATCACCGTATATACCGGTGCCAGCGCCAGCGTCGTGGAAGCCCAGGTCACCCAGATCCTGGAAGAATCGCTCACCTCCATTGAAGGCATCCGTACCCTGACCAGCGAATCCCGCCAGCAGGTCAGTTCCATTACTGTTGAATTTGATCTTTCACGTGATATCGACGTGGCCGCGCAGGATGTGCGCGACCGCGTTTCGCGCGTACGCGGGCGTTTGCCCGAAGATATTGAAGAACCCATCATCGCCAAGCAGGACGCCAACGCGCAGCCGGTGATGTGGGTGGCACTTTTCAGCGACCGTTATTCCACGCTTGAGTTAACGACGATCGCCGAAGATACCATTAAAGACCGTTTGCAAACTATCAACGGGGTGAGCTCCGTCATTTTAGGCGGCGCGAAACGTTTCGCGATCCGTATCTGGCTCGACGCCCAGAAAATGGCGGCACGGGGGATCACAGTCCAGGATGTCGAACAGGCCTTGAAAAAACAGAGCGTCGAACTGCCCAGCGGTCTGGTGGAGAACTGGGACCGCGTGCTCTCCATTGAAACGCGCGGCGAGTTAAAAACACCCGAGGAATATAATAACTTGGTCATCAAGCAGGACGGTTCAACCTTCGTGCGTTTATCGGACATCGGCTACGCGGTGGTCGGGGTCGAAGATGAAAAGGCCATCGCGCGGTTTAATTCCAAACCGTGTGTGGGTATCGGGGTCATCCGGCAGTCCAAAGCTAATACCATCGATGTCACCAAAAGGGTCAAAAAGGAAATTGCAGAAATACGTTCCATCCTTCCCCAGGGCATTGAGGTCGCTTTCCCTTACGATGAATCCGTTTATGTCGATCGCGCGATCAAGGAAGTATGGGAAACCCTTTTCCTCGCCTTCGGGCTGGTTGTCCTTTCGATCTACATCTTTTTGCACGATCCGCGTTCCACGCTTGTCCCGACGCTGACCATCCCCGTATCGATCATCGCGACCTTCGGCGTGCTCTACGTGATGGGCTATTCGATCAATATCGTCAGCATGCTGGCGTTCGTTTTGGCGATCGGCCTGGTGGTGGACGATTCCATTATCGTTCTGGAGAATATTTACCGTCATATCGAAGATGGGATGAAGCCGCTGGAGGCCGCCTTCCAGGGGATGAAGGAGATTGGATTTGTCGTCATCGCCACCACCGTCGCCTTGGTGGCGGTCTTTTTGCCCATGGCGTTTCAGACGAGTGTCACCGGGCGATTGTTCATCGAATTCGCCGTCGCGCTTTCGATGTCGGTGGTGATTTCCGCTTTCGCCGCTCTTACGTTAAGCCCCATGCTTTCCTCGCGGATCTTAAAGCCCGTCGGCCATGCCAAGCGCGGGTTGTTGGCGCATTTCGAGCGTTTTTTGGCCCGGACCACGGCGCGCTACGGCCGGGCGCTGAAATGGGCATTGGACCATTCGGCGGTGGTCATCATCGTTGCCTTGACGTCGATCATCTTCAGCGTCTTTTTTTACACGCGCCTGGCGAAAGAATTTATGCCGGATGAAGACAAGGGGCGCCTGTTATGCTTTGCCCTGGCGCCGGAGGGGTCCACGAGCGAATATACGGACCGGATGATGCGCAAAATGGAAGCGATCATCGCCAAGGTCCCGGAGGTGGAAGGATATTTTTCCGCGGTCGCTTTGGCGCGCGGCAGCCCGGGCCAGACTTCGCAGGGATTGGCATTCTTGCGGTTAAAAGATGATCGCAAACGCCATCTGCGCGATATTATCGGCGGGCCAACGGGGTTGGGGGCGCAATTTTTTAACAACGTGGAAGGCGCGTTCGTTATTCCCATCGTTCCGAAATCGATCGGCCGGGGATTTTCCCAGCCGTTCCAGTTGGTCGTGCAAAGCCAGGACCTTTTGGCATTGAGCAAATACGCCGAAGAGTTGACGAACAAGTTGCGCGCTTCCGGGATCTTGCTGAACGTGCGCACCACGTTTGAATTAAACAAGCCCGAACTGCGGGTCAATATCGATCGCGACCGCGCCGCCGCCGTCGGGGTCAATGTCGACGACATTTCCCGCACCATGCAGATCCTTTTTGGCGGAGTGGACCTGGCCAAGGTCAAGGTGAAAGGCAAAGAATACGACGTGATCGTCCAGCTGGAGCGCGCATCGCGGCTGACCCCATCTGATCTGGAAAAAATTTACATTCGCAATAATCGCGGAGAACTCATTCAGCTTAATAATGTGATCAATTATGAAACCGGGGCCGGCCCCAGCGCCATCAACCATTATAATCGTTGGCGCTCGGCGACCATCGAAGGCACACCCATCGGCATTCCACTGGGGACGGTCATGGAAAAAGCCGTGGCGATCATGAAAGAGGATTTGCCCGACGGATTCCGCTATGAATGGACCGGGGACGCGCGCGATCTCATCGAATCCAGCAACCAGATCTATCTGGTCATGATCCTCTCGGCGATCGTCATCTATATGGTCTTGGCCGCGCAGTTCGAAAGTTTGATCCACCCGCTGACGGTCATGCTCACTATTCCCTTGGCGGCCTTCGGCGCGTTCGGCGGGTTGTGGCTGATGAGCTTGATCAGCGCGATGGGCTGGTTGGGCGTGATCCCGGGGATGAGCCTTAATCTCTACAGCCAGATCGGCATGATCCTGCTGTTCGGAATTGTCACCAAGAACGCCATTTTGCTCGTCGCTTTTGCCAATCAAAGGATGGAGGAGGGAAAACCCGCCAAAGAGGCGATGCACGCGGCCGGACTTATTCGTTTGCGTCCTATTTTGATGACCGCGGTCGCTACGGTCATTGGTATTCTACCGATCGCCATCGGTTTCGGCGCCAGCGGCGAGGCCCGCCGGCCGTTGGGTGTTGTGGCCGTTTTCGGAATGACGACGAGCACGTTCCTGACTTTGTTCGTGATCCCGGTCGTCTATGTTTTTTTTAGTAAATTGACGCAAGCTCGTCCCAAAAATCCGTTCCCGCCCAAAGCGATCGCTCATGTGATTGTTTTTGTTCTTGCCGCGGCAATGTTAAGCGGGTGCGTCACGGGAACCAATTACCAGAAACCGTCGGCTGTTTCCGACGCGTCCTGGAAAAATCCGACGGAATCAGTCCCCGATTTCGTTATGCCGGAGAAATGGTGGACCCTTTTTACCGATGCAACGCTTGACCATCTGGAAGATCTGGCGCGGCAGAATAATCAGGACCTGGTCATTGCCATGGCCAACGTCGACAAGGCGCGCGCGCTGGCGCGGGTGGAACGCGCCGACCTGTGGCCGGAGGTGGAGCTCAATCCCTCTCTGGAGCGTTCACGTTCTTCGGGGAACGCCTCGACATTTTCGCAGGCCAGCCGGATAACCAATTCTTATGAGATTCCCCTGGACCTAAGTTATGAAGTCGATATCTGGGGCCGGGTGCGCCGCGCGTTCGCGGCCGGACACGCGCAGGCGCAGGCCGAGGCCGCCGCGTACGGCACGGTATTTTTGACATTGACCGCGGATGTGGCGCAAAATTATTTCGCCGTGGGCGCCGTCGACGCCGAGATCGAGGCCTTGGCCGGGGCTGTTGATCTGCGGCAAAAGGCCGTCGATATGTTGAAGTTGCGTTTGGAGCAGGGGATCAACAGCGAGCTCACCTATCATCAGGCGCAAACACAATTGTCGCAGGCGCAGGCCGATTGGGTGGACGCGCGCCGGCGCCGGGAGAATCTGGTCAACGCCCTGGCGGTCCTCTGCGGCCAGCGGGCCAGCGATTTTACGCTTCCAATTGTTCCTTTAAAAACGGCGGTGCCGCAGGTTCCTGCCGGGATCCCTTCGCAGGTCCTGCAAAATCGTCCCGATATCCTGGAGGCGGAACGGTTGATCGCCGCCGCGAGCGAGCGCTTGGGGATCGCCAAGACCGCGTATTTTCCTGCGATCACGTTGACGGGCAGCGCGGGATACGCGAGCATCGACGGGGGAAATCTTTTGGATTGGGAAAGCCGCGTTTGGTCCGTCGGGCCATCGGTGAGCATGCCGATTTTTAACGGCGGCAGGCTCAAGGCCGAAGAATTGGCCCAGCAGGTGACCTATGATAAGACTTTGGCTGAATACAAAAAACGGGTTTTAGTTGCTTTTAGCGAAGTGGAGAACGCGTTGGCCGATATCCGCATGCGCCACGAACAATACGGCGCGCAGGAAGAACTGCTTCGTTCCGCTACCCAAGCCGCAAATATTTCCATCCAGCGTTATAAGGAAGGCCTGGTCACCTTTCTGGAGGTGATCGACACGGAGCGCTCGCGCCTTGAGGCCCAGCGCGACGCGATCCAGATCCAGTCCGAGGTCCTGACGTCCACGGTCCATTTGATCAAGGCCCTGGGCGGCAACTGGCCGAAGATATAAAGGTTTAATGGTATGGAAAATATCACGCCATTTTCAGCTTTGTTTGGAGGGATGTTGATCGGGGCCTCTGCCACGATCCTGCTTTTATTTAACGGCCGGATCCTGGGGGTCAGCGGCATTATTGCCAAAGCGTTGTGTTCCTTTAAGGAGAAGGCCGCGTGGCAGATTCTTTTTTTGGCTGGATTGCTTGGTGGGACGTTTCTCTACAGGTTGATATTTGCGGACCGGGTATCGATCACTATTGAAGCCTCTGCACCAATTTTGGTTCTGGCTGGGTTACTCGTCGGGTTCGGGACGAATTTGGGTAGCGGATGCACCAGCGGCCACGGCATCTGCGGCATCGCGCGGTTTTCAAAACGTTCGATCGCGGCAACCATTTTATTTATGACATCGGGCATGATCACTGTTTATTGCGTTAAATATTTTTGGGGAGGTTCGTAATGATGAATCTCGCCGTGTCTTTTATCTCTGGCGTTGTAATGGCGTGGGGGTTGTGTATTTCGCAGATGATCAACCCGGCGAAGGTGATCGGTTTTCTGGATATCTTCGGACGCTGGGACCCGACCCTGGCGTTCGTCATGGCCGGGGCGTTACTGGTCAGCATGATCTCTTTTCGGTTTATCCTTAAGCGTGAGAAGCCGCTTTGTGGGGAATGTTACGCCCTGCCCGAGAAAAAAGAGATCGACCGAGCGCTCGTCGCGGGCGCCATTATTTTTGGCATCGGCTGGGGTTTGTCAGGATTCTGCCCCGCGCCGGCGGTGGCGAGTCTGGCCTTCGGCCTCCCGCGGTCCGTTATTTTTGTACTGGCCATGAGCGCCGGGATGATTTTATACCAGTTCCTGTTCAGGAAATAACACGACCAATGGCGATCGATCCGATCTGCGGAATGACGGTGGATGAACGGCGGGCCCTTAAGGTCCATCAGGGCGAGAAGGATTATTCTTTCTGTAGTCCGCGTTGCAAGGACAAATTTTTAAAACAATCCCCAGAGCCCGTCCCTGCGCCGCAGCCCAAAGACACCAAAACCATCTACATCTGTCCGATGCATCCGGAGATCTGCCGGGACAAACCCGGCGATTGCCCGAAATGCGGGATGCGCCTGGAGCCGATAGGTGCTGGAGGGAAAGAAGAAGAGGAACGTGCGCTGATCCGTTCCTTATCCTTCAAGTTTTGGGGCGGGCTTGTGCTGACGGTTCCCGTCATTATCCTTGCCGTCGGGGAAATGGTTCCTGCCCTGAACATCCAAGTTCTGGTTTCGATGAAAATCTTGGGATGGCTACAGCTGATCTTAGCGACGCCAGTCGTCCTTTGGTCCGGCGGATTTTTTTTCACAAAGGCTTGGCAGTCCATTCGCAATAGATCATTGAATATGTTCACTTTGATCGCGCTGGGTGTTGGCGCGGCGTACGGATACAGCGCGGTCGCGATTTTATTCCCGGGGATTTTTCCTGAAGATCTGAAAATGGAGGGAAGGATCAATCTTTATTTTGAGGCCGCCGTCGTGATCACCGTTTTGGTCGTGCTCGGCCAGTTATTGGAGGCCCGCGCCCGCAGCCAAACCGGGCAGGCGATCAAGGCCCTTTTAGGATTGGCCGCGAAGAATGCACATCGTGTACGTGACGGTCAAGAAGAAGAGGTCGCGATCGATGATGTCCATAAGGGCGACCTTCTGCGTGTGAGGCCGGGCGAGAAAGTCCCGCTCGATGGCATTATTGTCGAAGGCCGCACGACCATTGATGAGTCGATGATCTCGGGAGAACCGATGCCCGTCACCAAAACGGTCGGCGAGCGGGTCATTGGCGCTACAGTCAACCAGACGGGGACGTTTGTCATGAAGACCGAAAAGGTCGGGGCGGAGACTTTGTTATCGCAGATCGTGCACATGGTCGCCGAGGCCCAGCGCAGTCGCGCGCCCATCCAGAAACTGGCCGACCAGGTGTCCGGATATTTTGTCCCCGCCGTTATTTTGATCGCTGTAGTCGCTTTTATTGTCTGGTGGCAGGTCGGGCCGCCGCCTTCTTTGGCTTATGCTATTGTTAACGCGATTGCGGTTTTGATCATTGCCTGTCCGTGCGCGTTGGGACTGGCAACGCCGATGTCGATCATGGTTGGCGTGGGACGTGGGGCGCAAGGAGGGATCCTGGTCAAAAATGCCGAGGCCATTGAAAAAGCCGAAAAAATAACTCATGTGCTGACGGACAAGACCGGAACGTTGACGGAAGGCAAACCGAAAGTGACCGCCGTGCATCCGGCCGCGGGCGTCGATGAGGCATTGCTGTTGAGCGTAGCCGGATCTTTAGAACAGGCCAGCGAACATCCGTTGGCCCGGGCCGTGGTCGATTATGTTCGCGCCCGCGGTATTGACGCGCCGAAGACAGGGGATTTTGATTCCATCACCGGCGCGGGCGTGCGGGGAAAGATCAATGGTGTTGTTGTTACGCTGGGCAACGAAAAATTTATTGCTGATATTGTGGGAGAAGTGTCACGGGACCTTCAGGACCAAGCGGTGCAGATGCGGGAAAAAGCGCAGACGGTCGTGTGGGTGGCGCGAGAGCGCAAGGTCCTTGGCGTTTTGGGGATCGCCGATCCGATCAAAGCGACAACGCCGTCGGCCATCCGTGAATTACACCGTTTGGGCCTGAAAGTCATTATGCTCACCGGCGACCACCGCGCCACCGCCCAGGCCATTGCCGCGCAGTTAGGTATTGATGAGGTCCGCGCCGAAGTGGACCCGGCAGGGAAGCGCAAGATCGTCCAGGAATTCAAGCAGAAAGGCGCTTTGGTGTTGATGGCCGGTGACGGCATCAACGACGCCCCGGCCCTGGCCGAGGCCGAGGTCGGGGTCGCCATGGGTACAGGGACGGATGTGGCCATCGAAAGCGCGGGAATCACGCTCGTCAAGGGTGATCTCAATGGCATCGTCAAGGCCCTGAAATTAAGCCGGCAGGTGATGCGCAACATCCGCCAGAACCTTTTCTTTGCCTTCATCTATAACGCCCTCGGCGTCCCCGTGGCCGCGGGCGTGCTGTATCCGTTCACGGGCTTGCTCCTTAATCCCATGATCGCCGGCGCCGCGATGAGCTTTAGCTCCGTGTCGGTTGTCAGCAACGCCCTGCGGCTGCGTCATTTAGAATTATAGTTTTGTTTATTCCCAAAGTCCTAGACACGCCCCGCGAAACTTGCTAACATTACTTTTACAAACTTGAACAGGGAGGTGCCAATGAAACGCACAATATTGGTTTTGATCATGGTCCTGGTTGCCGGATTTGCTGTGGTTTCCAATGGAAGTTACGCCTGTGAGCATGACGAAAAAGGGATGATGATGAAGGGAATGATGGGCACTTCTTTGGTCGCCACTTCCGATGGGGGTGTGGTCGTTCTTAAAGGCGACACTTTGACCAAATATGATCGCAATCTCAATGTCGTCAAAACAGCGAACATTTCGGATGGTATGATGGCGGGCAAAGGGAAGAAGGGCAAGGGTTGCTGCATGATGGGCATGGATAAGAAGAAGGCGGACAGCGCCGAAGACGTTACGGCTCCCGCCGCCGAAGATGAGCACGCCGGCCATCACCCGGAGAACAAATAGCAGGAATGCGCAGGGTAAAACGTGAAAGCTAACAAACTTTTAACCATCTTTGTCGCCATTTTGTTCTTGATCATATTCACCAGTATCGGGAATCTGATTTTCTCGAAATCATTTCAGCCATCTCTTCCGGTCTATGGGGAGGTCGCACCTTTTCGTCTCATCGATACACAGGGGCAGGTCTTTGATTCCGCCCGTCTCGACGAAAAAATTTGGGTCACAGCATTTTTTTTCACCACCTGCAGCGGCATCTGCCCGATCATGACGAAGAACTTGAAATTTCTCCAGGACATGTATCGATCGTATCCGGATGTGGAATTTGTTTCGATTTCAGTCAATCCCGAACAGGATACTCCGCAGACTTTGGCCGCGTATGCCCAAAAGTACGCGGCGGATACCGCGCAGTGGCATTTTTTGACCGGTTCGCGGGAAGACATCACCCGCATCGCCGTACATGGGTTTAAGGTCGGTTCCATCGACCAGCCGGTTTTTCACAGCGCTTATTTTATTTTGCTTGACCGGCGGGGAAGGATCCGCGGCTATTACGAGGGGACCCAAAAAGAGGAAGTGGAACGCTTGTCCAAAGACCTGGTCCGGTTGTATAACACGAAGAGTCACTGGTAATCTTATGGAAATAGGACCGCTCATTTTAAGTATCCTGGGCCTTTGTCTTTTTGAGGTCGTTTCCAGTCTTGACAACGCGGTCGTCAACGCTGATGTGCTTTCCACCATGAGCGTCAGATGGCGCAAGTGGTTTCTGGTCTGGGGGATCTTTTTCGGCGTTTTTCTGGTCCGCGGCCTTTTGCCGTGGTTCATTGTGTGGATGGCCAATCCGTCCATCGGGCCGTGGGGGGCGTTGATGGCGAGTTTCAGCAATGATCCGCAGATCCATCAGGCCCTGGAAGAATCGGCGCCGCCGCTTTTGCTCGGCGGTGGAGTTTTTTTGGTATTTTTATTTTTTCATTGGCTGTTTTTGGAACCCAAAGAATTCGGCTTGCACGTTGAGCGCTTGCTCTCCAAACAAGGTGTATGGTTCTTCGCCATAGTTTCTGTTATCTTGAGCGCGATCATCTGGGAGGCGCTCAAGATCAATCCGATGATGGCCTTCGCCGCCTCCGTCGGATCAAGCGTTTTTTTCATCACCCACGGGTTCAAGGAACACGCCGCCCGCGTGGAACTCGAATTAAAAAGCCAGCACCATTTATCGGATATCAGCAAGCTCATGTATCTGGAAATTCTGGATGCCACGTTTTCTATCGACGGCGTTATCGGCGCGTTCGCCTTCACCATGTCGGTGCCGATCATTATCCTGGGCAACGGTCTGGGTGCCCTGGTCGTCCGGCAGCTGACGATCAAAGGTGTCGACAAGATAAAGAATTATCCTTACCTGAAAAACGGCGCCATGTATTCGATCTTCTTTTTGGGGGTCATCATGGTGGCGGATAGTTTTGGCGTGCACGTGCCGCATTACGCGGCGCCGCTGATCACCTTTGTGGTGATCGGTGTCTTCCTGGCCAAATCTCTCAAAGCGCAAAAGCGCAATTCTTGAAAAGAGGGCGCTCATGCCCGTGAATATCCCCACAACCAGTCAGCCGCGGATCGTCATCATCGGCGGCGGCTTCGGCGGCCTGGAACTCGCCAAGCGCCTCAAGGGTCTTAACGCGCAAGTCGTCCTCATCGACAAGAATAACTATCATACCTTTCAGCCTCTGCTTTATCAGGTGGCGACCGCCGCTCTCGAGCCGGATTCCATCGTTTACCCTTTAAGAAAGATATTTAAACACCAGCCCAACGTCATTTTTCGTATGGCGGAAGTCTTGCAGATCAAGCCGGAATTAAAGCGTATTGAAACCTCGATAGGGGAGATCTTTTACGATTATCTGGTGATCGCGGTGGGGACGAGGACGAATTTTTTCGGGATGAAGGACGTCGAACAAAACGCCATGCGGATGAAGAGCGTTCCCGAGGCGATGGAACTGCGCAACCTCATCCTGGAAAGTTTTGAAAAGGCCCTATTGACCAATGATGTCCAGGAGCACGAGCGTTTGATGGCTTTTACGATCGTGGGCGGCGGCCCGACGGGGGTGGAAACCGCCGGAGCGCTGGGGGAATTAAAGAAGATCGTCTTGCCCAAAGATTATCCAGAGCTGGATTTTCGCAAGATGCAGATCCATATGGTGGAAATGAACGACCGTCTGCTGGGCACCATGTCGGAGTCCGCCTCGCAGAGCGCTGAACATTTTTTGAAAAATTTTGGCATTAATCTTTGGCTGAAGACCAAGGTCGTCTCTTATGACGGGAATATTGTCAGCCTGTCCAACGGGAAAAAACTTTTTACCAGCAACGTGATCTGGACCGCCGGGGTCACGGGGGCGGTCATCTTCGGACTTAATCCGCGAGCCATTTTGCCGGGCGGCCGGTTGAAGGTCGACACGTGCAACCGCGTGGAATTTCATAGCAATATCTTTGCAATAGGTGACATTGCCGCTATAATTACCGAAAAGACGCCCAAGGGCCATCCGATGCTCGCACCGGTCGCCATTCAGCAGGCGCGGCTTCTGGCCCAGAATTTGAGGCGTGTTATCAGCAGCAAACCTTTGCAGCCGTTTCATTATCAGGATCTGGGCATGATGGCGACGGTGGGGAGAAATCATGCCGTCGTGGATTTTCACTGGATCAAATTCCACGGCGTTTTAGGCTGGTTCATCTGGGTCTTTGTGCATCTGATGGTCTTGGTGGGGTTCCGTAACCGTGTCGTGGCCCTGGTCAACTGGGCGTGGAATTATTTCAGCTATGACCGCGGTTTGCGGCTCATTATCCGTCCGTTCAAAGAAGGATCATCGGTCCGGAGGTCATAAGGAAAAATTGAAGTTGATTTTTTGCTAACCTCGTAAATCAAAGGAGAGAGCCAGAGAAAACTCTCTGGTTTTTTGTTGGCTATGGGGTCGTTACTTAAGAAAATTAAAACGACATTTATCGGCGAAGCAAAGAATCCTCAAGACCGCTCGGTGTTCCGCAACATGTCGCTGATCGCATTTTTTGCCTGGGTCGGCTTGGGCGCCGACGGATTGTCCTCCTCATGCTACGGTCCCGAAGAAGCGTTTCTCGCCCTGGGGAGCCATCCTTCCTTAAGCATCTTTATCGCGGGCGCGACCGCATTGACGGTTTTTCTTATCAGCAGCAGTTATTCCCAGATCATCGAACTTTTTCCTATGGGCGGCGGAGGCTATCTTGTCGCCAGCAAGCTTTTATCGCCAAATCTCGGCATGGTCGCCGGTTGCGCCCTTCTGGTCGATTATGTGTTGACGATCACCATTTCGGTCGCCAGCGGCGCCGATGCTATTTTCAGCTTTTTACCACCGGAGTGGCTTGGGTTCAAGCTGAAATTCGCTCTCCTGGGGGTTTTGATTCTCGTGGTGCTTAATCTGCGCGGCGCAAAGGAATCCGTGACCGTCCTGATGCCGATCTTTGTGATATTTGTTCTGACGCATTTATTTATTATCGTCTATGCCCTTGGGATCCATTTCCCACAATTTCCTGTCGTGATCCAAACGGTCGGCCAGGAATTATCGAATACGCGCGCGGAGTTGGGGCTCTGGGGGATGCTTTTTTTGATGATGAAGGCCTACAGCTTGGGCGCGGGGACCTACACGGGGATCGAGGCGGTCAGTAACGGTATGGCTACCTTACGCGAACCGCGGGTCAAGACGGGAAAGCGTACCATGAACTATATGGCCATTTCACTTTCTTTGACCGTTGTCGGCCTTATCCTGGCATATCTTTTGTTCCAGATCACGCCCGTCCATGGGAAAACCCTCAACGCTGTTTTGTTCGAAACCATCGCCAGAGACTGGGGAGGGAAGGGGCAGGTGTTTGTGTTCGTTACGCTTGTTTCCGAGGCGATGCTGTTGTTCGTCGCCGCACAGGCCGGTTTTATCGCCGGGCCGGGCGTTCTGGCGAACATGGCGCTGGATCGCTGGTTCCCGGTCAAATTCGCCTCCTTGAGCGACCGGCTCGTCGTCAAAAACGGCATCATGCTGATGGGGGCAACGGTCCTCATTGCCATGGTTTTGACCAACGGCTCAGTCAAACTGTTGGTCGTTTTGTACAGTATCAATGTGTTTATCACTTTCTGCCTGTCACAGGCGGGGATGGTCAAACATTGGTGGAAATCGCATGAGCGCGGCTGGCAAAAGAAACTTTTGATCAACGGCAGCGGCTTGGTCTTGTGCGTTTTTATTCTTTTTTCCGTCGTGATCCTGAAATTCCATGACGGCGGATGGATCACTCTTGTGATCACGGGGTCCTTTATCGGGCTGGCGGTGCTTATCAAGAGGCATTATCAAGAAACCTTTCGACAATTGGGTCGGTTGGAAGAACTCGTCAAGACCGTTGGCATCGATGCTGCCGTGGCAAGTACTCCGGCGAAGATGGATTTTGATCCCAAATCCAAAGTAGCGGTGATCTTGGTCAACGGCTACAACGGTCTTGGGTTGCACACTCTTTTTAACGTCATCCGTCTTTTCGGGAAAGAATTCAGGAATTTTCTTTTTGTGGAGGTCGGGGTCATTAACGCCGGGAATTTCAAAGGCGTGGAGGAGGTAGAAAACCTCCAGAAGAAGATCGCGGATGATGTCGCCAAGTACGTTCGCTATATGAATGGCCAGGGGTATTACGCGGATGGGATATCCTTTACGGGGCTGGAAGTCATTTCTGAAGTGGAGGAGCGCAGCGAGGCGATCTTGCGCCGTTATCCCAGCGCGGTTTTCTTCGGCGGACAGCTGGTTTTCGCCCAAGAGACGCTGGCGAAACGGATTCTTCATAATTATACGGTCTTTGCCCTGCAAAGCATGTTCTACCGCAAAGGGATTCCGTTTGTCATCCTGCCTATCCGCGTACCTTAGCGTCCCCCGCGCAACGAATGTGTTGACAATTCGACGGAAAAATGATGAAATGAATGACAATGTAGCTTATGTTCATTGCGTTCCGTAAGTTGTGTATTCATTGGAGGAGGAAAATATGTTTTTTTTGCAATTAAGAATGTGGTTATTGATGGCAGTTCTTTTTGCTATCGTTTACGCGGTCGTGGCCATGGTCGCCGCGAGCATGGGCGTGAGCAATTTTTATTTCTATCTGGCGTTCTCTTTTGTGCTGATGTTCATCCAGTATCTGATCGGTCCCAAGATGGTCGAGTGGTCGATGCGCGTGCGCTATATCAAACGTGAGGACAACCCCAAGATCTACGGGATGGTCGAAGACCTCGCGCGGCGCGCTAACTTGCCTGTGCCGCGGATCTGCATTTCGCCGGTCGCGATCCCCAACGCCTTTGCTTTCGGGCGCGGTGTGCGCGACGGGCGGGTGTGCGTCACGGAAGGGATCACGCGATTGTTAAGCGATGAAGAATTAAAGGCCGTGCTCGGTCATGAGTTGACGCATATCAAAAGCCGCGATGTATTGACGATCACGCTGTTGTCGGTCATTCCAATGATCATGTACCGCTTGGCCTGGCATTTTCTTTTTTACGGCGGCGGGCGGCGCGACCGCGGCAACAATACGGCGCTGATCGGACTGGTAGCGTTCATCTTTTATTTTATTACCAATTTGCTGGTTCTCTACGCGTCCCGTATCCGGGAATATTTTGCCGACCGTGGGTCGGTGGAGATGGGTAACCGCCCGGAGGCGTTGGCCAGCGCGCTTTATAAACTGGTCTATGGCGCGGCACGTCTGGATAAGGCCACGCTCAAAGAAGCTGAAGGGTTAAAGGCCTTTTTTCTTAATGATCCTTCACGGGCGATCAACGAGATCCGTGAATTGAGCCAGCTTGATCTCGATAACAGCGGGACGATCGACCCTTATGAGCTGGCCGCTATGCGCAACAAGAACCTTCATCTTAATTTCGGCGATCATATGATGGAGTCGTTGAGCACCCATCCGAACATGCTCAAGCGCATCAAGCATCTTTCCGAATTGGCGGGGCATAAGCTGTCTTGAAGCAACATCATGATGAAGCTCATCTCCTGGAACCTTAATGGCATCAGGTCCGCGCTTAACAAAGGTCTCCTCGATTTTATCAAAAAATCCAAGCCCGACGTGCTGTGCCTTCAGGAAACAAGATCTCCTAACGACGCGGTCGCGCTGGACCTTCCCGGCTATGAGCAATATTGGAATCACGCGCAGAAACCCGGTTATTCCGGTACGGCGGTCTTTACCCGGATCAAACCTTTAAAAACATCCAGTGGCATCGGTATCGCAAAGCACGACAATGAAGGTCGGGTCATTACGCTCGAATATAAAGATTTTTTTCTCGTCAATGTTTACGTGCCCAATTCCAAGCGCGAGCTGGACCGTTTGCCTTATCGCAGCAAAGAATGGGACGTGGATTTCCTGGCTTATCTGAAGCGTATTGAGAAGAAAAAGCCGGTCGTTTTTTGCGGGGACCTCAACGTAGCGCACACCGCGATCGATCTGGCAAATCCCAAGGGCAACGAGAAAAATCACGGATTTACACCCGAAGAACGCTCGGGTTTTGATGCTCTCATACAAGCTGGTTTTATTGACACGTTCCGGGAATTTGAGAAAGGCGGCGGCCATTACACCTGGTGGAGCCCGATGGGCAACTGCCGCAAACGGAACATCGGATGGCGGATCGATTATTTTTTGGTCTCGCCGGCTTTGCGTCCGCGGCTTAAGGATGCGTTCATTTTAAAAGATATAATGGGATCCGACCACTGTCCCGTGGGGATCGAATTAAAATAACAGTAGGGGCACAAAATTTTGTGCCCCTACAGGATTTCGGATATTTTAAAAAGGAGGTATTAATATGGGCAAGATACTGATCGTTGATGACAACAAGGAAATGCGGCATAAATACCGAAGACTGCTCGAGAAAATGAAGCTCGAGGTCCTGGAGGCCTCCGACGCGCTGGAGGTTGTCGAGGTCCTGATGCGCAATTCCCGCGAGCTTGATCTGATCTTGCTGGATATCCAGATGCCGGAAGTCGATGGGCGCGGCATCCATGAGATCGTCAGCGATTACATCTCTTCGGTACCGATCGTGATCTCGAGCGTTTTGCCGGTGCGCGAACAGAAGTTGCGCATTCCCCGGGCGCGGGATTATTTCGATAAGGCCGACGGGGACCAGGTATTCTCCAAAAAAGTCAAAGCGATCCTTGGGCTTTAACAAAAAAGGAGCATTAATTCATGTTTAACGAGATATTCCTGGCTTTTATCCCGATCTTTGTCGCGGTGGACCCCATCGGGCTGTTGCCCGTCTTTGTCGCGCTGACCCACCGCGCGGCAAAAAAAGAAAAACGCAAGATCATTGTCCAGTCAGTCGCGACGGCTTTGTCGCTGGCAATCGCTTTTATTGTTTTGGGTAAATGGGTATTTCGCGTTCTGGGGATCACCGTCTGGGACTTTATGATCGCCGGCGGTGTCATCCTGCTGTGTCTTTCGATCAGCGATCTTTTGCAACCGTGGAAAGAGCGGCATAATATTCCCGAAGGATTAGGGGCTGTCCCGCTGGGGACGCCGCTCATTGTTGGCCCGGCCGTATTGACCACATCTTTGATCATGATCGATCAGCATGGCGTGGCCGCCACCGTGATCTCTGTTGTGTTGAACATCTGTCTCGTCGGAGTGACGTTCATCTGGTCTGATCTTTTGATAAGGATTTTAGGGCAGGCCGGGGCCAGGGCGTTATCCAAGATCATGGCGCTTTTTTTAGCGGCCATCGCGGTGATGATGATCCGCAAAGGCCTTATCCAGCTGCTGGCCGTCGGTAGTGGAGGCGCGTGAATAAAAAACGCAAGTGATTATTGCAACCCACCTCATACTCGTTATAATAACGGTACATGACAGCCGATCATCCACAAAGCGCGCCGCAGACCGGAAAATCGATCCTGATCGTTGATGACGAGCAGGATATCCGGGATTCTCTTGAATCGAGGTTGCAGCCGGCGGGTTTTCGAGTGCAAACCGCGTCCAACGGCCAGGAAGCGGTGGCAACGTTCATAAAATACTTCTACGACGGCCCTTTTGACGTTATTCTCCTGGACATTAACCTGCCTGATATGGACGGGATCGATGTCCTGAAACTGGTGCGGCAGGAAGAAGAGCTGCGCGGCGTCAAGGACGTCGATGGCGTGATCGTTGTCATGCAAACCGGCGTCAAGGAATCATGGATGGACGCTTTCCAAAAAGGCTGCGACGATTACATCATCAAGCCGTATTCCTTCCAGGAACTCCTCAACAAGATCAACGAAAAGATCCAGATTAAAAAAGAACGGTCTGAATTAAAGTAGGGGCGCAAAATTTTGTGCCCCTACATGATAATGATTTATTTTATCTGCACCAGTTTCGTCTATCCAGGCTTCGGTATTGGATCGCCTCCGCAATATGTTGTGCCCGCAGTGTTTGTTCTTCCGCCAGATCGGCAATGGTCCGTGAGATTTTAAGGATCTTGTCGTATGCCCTGGCCGAGAGGCCCAGTTCGTCGATGGCCATTTTGAGCAGTTTCTTGCACTCTTCGTCCAGCGAACAGAATTGTTTGATCTGCCGGTGATTCATGTGCGCGTTGGCGTGAATGCCGGAATTTTGAAATCGTTGCTGCTGGATTTGCCGGGCACGGATGGTTCTTTCCCGGATCTGCGCAGAGGTTTCCCCATGAGAGGCATTGGAGAGCATCTCTGTGGAATGAAGTGCCGGCACTTCCAGATGAAGATCGATACGGTCCAAAAGCGGCCCGGAGATTTTCGCGAGATATTTTTCGATACTGTGAGAGGAGCATGTGCAGTGATGGCGCGGGTCCGAGAGAAAACCGCAGCAACACGGGTTCATCGAACAGGCCAGCAGAAACCGCGATGGGAAACGCAGTGTTTTATTGGCGCGGGAGATGGTGACTTCATGATCTTCCAGCGGCTGGCGCAGGGCCTCCAGTACGTCACGGTTAAATTCAGGCAGTTCATCGAGAAATAGCACCCCGTTGTGCGCTAAAGTGACTTCTCCCGGTTTGGGATGTGTGCCGCCGCCAACGATGGCCGGGGCGGAAGTCGTATGGTGGGGCGAGCGAAATGGCCGGTTGCCCATCAGTCCGTTATTGGTCCTAAGCGTGCCGGCGATGGAATGGATCTTTGTCGCTTCCAGCGCTTCTTCGGGCGTCATCCCTGGTAGGATCGTGGGGAATCTTTTGGCGAGCATGCTTTTCCCGCTTCCGGGCGGGCCGATCAAAAGGAAATTGTGGTTTCCGGCCGCGGCGATCTCAAGGCCCCTCTTGACGAAGGATTGTCCTTTCACATCACTGAAATCAAGGTCACCAGCAGATGCCGGCGACAAAACGCTTTTGTGGCATACAGCGGGAGATATGGATCCGGGATTGTTCAGGAAATCAATGACCTGATGAAGATTTTTGACCGGATAAATGGGGACATGTGCGACCACGGCGGCTTCCAAAGCGTTTTCCTGAGGAACGATCAGTCCCTTGAAGGAACGGGAGGCCATGGAAAGGGCGATCGCCAATGTCCCTTTCACGGGCTTGATGTCGCCGTTAAGCGACAGTTCGCCCAAGAGGACATATTGCTCTAACCCTTCACAAAAGATTTGCTCGCAGGCACTAAGGATGCCCAGCGCGATCGCCAGGTCAAATGAAGGGCCTTCCTTCTTTGTATCAGCCGGAGACAGGTTGATCGTGATCCGCCTGGGGCCGAATTTGTAGCCGCTGTTCTTGATGGCGGAACGCACCCGTTCCCGGCTTTCCTTGACGGCGTTATCCGGCAGCCCGACAATGACGGTCGCGGGCAGGCCGCGGCCGGCATCGACTTCAATGGTAACGGGATACGCCTCTAATCCATTGATCCCGTAGCTATGGACTTTGGCTAACATGGGCTAACTGAATTTGACTAATACTTAATGGGGGCAATCGGTAAGAATTAGGGGGGAAAGACCTTGCTTTTTCGACCTTCGTGATTATAATAAAATTATCATAAAATCACAGGAGCGTCAACTTTTTACTTTCCCGCAGGAATTTGTGCTATAGACATGCATTCCGTCCTTGATAATAAAGTATTGGTCATTACCGCCATGGTGTGGGCCATCGCCCAGGGGGTCAAGGTCATTTTGGGCGTTATCCGCGAAAAAAGGTTTAATTTTAAGTGGTTTATCGGCACCGGAGGCATGCCCTCCAGCCACGCTGCCGGGGCCACCGCTTTGGCCACGACCACCGGCCTGGCGACAGGGTTCGATTCCGTGATGTTCGCCCTGGCGGTCGTTTTTGCCGTGGTCACCATGTTCGATGCCCAGGGCGTGCGCCGTTCGGCCGGCCAGCAGGCGGCCGTTCTCAACCAGATGATGGATGAAATGTACTGGAAGGGGAAGATCGGGACGGAACGCCTGATGGAACTGATCGGGCACACACCCTTGCAAGTCATCATTGGTTCACTGTTTGGTTTTGTTTTATCCTATACGCTGTATCGTGGGATGTGATCACGTAAAAGGGCTGTACACAATGATCGGTAAAAAGGAGATCGGTTATCATGAATAAGAATGTCCTTATGATCGGTGGTGGTGTCGTGGTTGTTATCGCGATCTTGTTCTTAGCCTGGCCAAAGCATAGAGCCGTTGCTCCTGATGAGGCAACGTCGACGGCGGAGGGGAAACCCGTGCAGGTGCTTTACGAAGAGGCGAATGCTTTGCGCAAGAACGGGGATATGGTCAAGGCCAAGGAGATCTATAAACAGATATCGGGCCAATACGCGAATTTTAACAAGATCGAGGACGTTGAGAACCAGCTGGCGGACGTCAACATGAAGATCATTTTTTCGAACGCGCCGGTGGCGGAATCGACCGTCCATGAAGTAAAATCCGGTGATACCATCGGGAAACTGGCCAGCCAGTACGGAACGACCGTCGAGTTGATCAAGATCAGCAATAATCTTCAGAGCGATACGATCCGGCTGGGACAGAAACTGCGCATCTGGCAGGGACACTTCAATGTTTTTGTGGATAAATCCCAGAATGTGCTTTTTCTGAAAAACGGTGATGAGGTCCTGAAAGTTTACAAAGTTTCCACGGGGACCAACAACAGCACGCCGGTCGGGAAATTCAAGATCACTTCCAAGCTGATTGATCCGGTGTGGTTCAATAAGGGCATTGTCGTTCCGCCGGACAGTCCGCAAAATGTCCTGGGGAGCCGCTGGATGGGCTTCGACATGCCGGGTTACGGCATCCATGGCACCATCGAGCCGGAGACGATCGGACAACAGGTGACCGCCGGCTGCGTGCGGATGCGTAATTCCGACGTAGAAGAGGTCTACAGTTTGCTTCCTTTGGGGACGGAAGTTGTTATCGTTGACTAGCTCTGCCTGCTTTTATTTTTCTGCCTTGTTTTTCTGTTCCAATAATGAGGAAATAACATTATGAGCGCTTTGGAATTTGAGAAACCTATTTTTGAGATCGAATCCAAGATCAAGGAACTGCAGGTGATCAGTTCGAACCGGAAGATGGCCCTTGAGCCGGAACTCAAAAAACTGACGCAGAAGCTGGAGAAAATGAAGTCGGATATTTACAATAATCTCACACCCTGGCAGCGGATCCAGATCGCCCGCCATCCGGAACGCCCTTTCACGCTGGACTATATTCGTATGATGACCAGTGATTTTGTCGAGTTGCACGGCGACCGGCAGTTCGCCGATGATCTGGCCATCGTCGCCGGGTTCGCGCAGATCAACGGAACAAAGGTCCTGCTGATCGGCCATCAGAAAGGGCGCGATACCAAAGAAAATGTCATGCGCAATTTCGGTTGCGCCCATCCGGAAGGGTACCGCAAGGCGATGCGATTGATGAACATGGCCGAGAAATTCGGCTTACCTATTGTCGTTTTGATCGATACCCCCGGCGCTTATCCCGGCGTGGGCGCCGAAGAACGGGGCCAGGCCCAGGCGATCGCCGAGAACCTGCGCGACATGGTCGGATTAAAAACACCTATCGTTGCCACGATCATCGGTGAAGGAGGAAGCGGCGGCGCGTTAGGAATAGGCATCGCGGACCGGGTCTGTATTTTACAGCACGCCTATTATTCCGTCATCTCGCCGGAAGGATGCGCGTCCATCCTTTGGCGTAACGCTATCAAGGCCCCTCTGGCCGCTGAAGCGCTTAAGATCACGGCGGAGAATTTGCGCGAATTCGGCGTCATTGATCAGATCATCCCTGAACCGCTCGGCGGCGCCCACCATGATCCCGTCAAAACGGCCGCCGACCTTAAAGACGCCATCCTCAAACATATCAAGGAATTATCCTTACTCTCCGGTGAAGAGCTTACCGAACAGCGTTATAACAAATTCCGCAAGATCGGGGCGTTCCTCGAGACCCCGGTTTAAATTTTCAGCGGAGCACCCGCAATGACGACCAGATCCGATATTCGTGACCTATCGCTCGATGAATTAACACAGCACTTGGCTTCCCTGGGCGAGAAGTCTTACCGTGCCGTGCAGATCTTTGAGTGGATCTATCAGAAAGGCGCGTGGTCGTTCGAGGTGATGAAGAATTTACCGGAGGAATTGCGGGAGCGGTTGAAGAAGGATCTTGTTTTAAGTCCGAATACCATTGTCAAAAAGATCGTCTCCGAGGATAAAACGACCAAATTTCTTCTTGATCTTTTTGATCACGAAAAGGTCGAATGCGTGCTGATCCCCACCGCGACGCGCACGACGGCCTGCATTTCAACACAGGCCGGATGCAAATTCGGTTGCCGGTTTTGCGCCAGCGGCATCGGGGGATGGAAAAGAAATTTAAGTTGCGCGGAAATTCTTTCCCAGGTTTTGCAGGTGAGGGAAGAAGCCCTTCAGCACAAGCGGCCTTTATCTAACATCGTGTTTATGGGCACCGGCGAGCCGCTGGATAATTTTGATAACTTGTTTAAGGCAATCAGAATTATCAACGCGGAAAAAGGCATCGGCATCGGCGCCCGGCACATCACGATCTCAACGGTGGGTCTAGTCCCGAAGATCAGAGAATTGGCGAAGCAAAACCTGCAGATCGAGCTGGCCATTTCCCTGCACGGATATGATAACGAATCGCGGAATCTCCTGATGCCGGTCAACCGCAAATATCCATTCGACGAACTGATCGCGGCCTGCCGTGCATATTTCAAAGCGACTAAACGGCAGATCACCTTCGAGTACATCCTCATCAAAGACGTGACCTGCACCAAAAAAGCTGTTGAGAGCCTCAAAAAAGCCTTCAAGGGAATTATCTGCAAGATGAACCTCATCCCCTACAATCCTGTCGCGGAATTCGAGCATAAAACCCCGTCGGGAAAAGAGATGATCGATTTTCGGGATCGCCTGGAAGGGTGCGGCATTCACGCCACCATCCGCACGCCGCGGGGAAGGGACGTCGGTGCCGCCTGTGGACAATTAAGGCATGAAACATCCAATATGATGCCGAAGGCGTACCCGAACTAGAGCGATGGTGTAGTTGAGACATGCTCGTGCCTCAAAATAATCGCAATCCGGACTCTATCGAAGATCTCCTTTATTTTTGATAATTTATTGACTTGATGTTCCCGTATTTAAGTTATAGTCTTATATTATCTTAAGAAAGCAGGAGTTCGATGCCAGGACAGAAAAAAAGAAATGGGGATTTCAAGCGTCCCGAACCGGAAGCCCTTCTGGAAGTCGCGAAGGTCGAAGAACAAAGGCAAAAAAAGGGTAAACTAAAGATCTTTCTCGGTTACTCGGCGGGGGTCGGGAAGACCTATGCCATGCTGGAGGCGATCGATCGTGCCAAAGAAAATGGCATCGACACGGTTATCGGTTATGTGGAAACGCACGGACGTAAAGAGACCGAGGCCTTGCTGGAAGGCATTGAGATCACCCCCCGTAAGACGGTCCTTTATAAAGGCACCTCGATCCAGGAAATGGACCTGGACGCCGTATTAAAGCGTCACCCTCAATTGGCTGCCGTTGATGAGTTGGCTCACACTAATGCCCCCGATTCGCGCCACTTCAAGCGATACCAGGATATTGAAGAATTATTGGCCGCCGGGATCGATGTTTATACCACCCTTAACATTCAGCATCTCGAAAGTCTCAACGACGTGATCGCGAAGATCACCAGTGTCAAGATGCGCGAGACGATCCCCGATAGCGTACTGCAACAGGCCGATGAGATCGAGGTCGTTGATATCCCGATCAATGAACTTTTGCAAAGACTTAAAGAAGGCAAGGTCTACCTTCCCGAGCAGGCGCTCCGCGCGACCCAGAATTTTTTTAACGAAGGCAACCTTACCGCGCTTCGCGAGTTGACGTTGCGCCGCGCCGCCAAGCGCGTTGACGCGCAGATGCAAAGCTATATCCAGCGCCGGGCTATTGTCGGCCCCTGGCCTTCGCAGGAACGCCTTTTGGTTTGCGTCAGTTCTTATCCTTCCAGCGCTGAACTGGTGCGCGCGGGGAGCTTGCTGGCCACCGGATTGGATGCCCAGTGGTTCGCCGCTTATGTGGAACCATCCAGCCAAAGCACTCTTTCTGAAAACGACCGCAGCCAGATCACCAAGACGCTGGAATTAGCGCGGGAGCTGGGCGCGCAGGTCGTTACGTTGACCGGAGATAATATCGCCCAGGAGATCATTTCCTACGCGCTACGGCAAAATATCACCAGAATTATCGTCGGAAAACCATTGGGACGACGCTGGTATAAGATTTTTAGAAGGAATTTCATTGACGAGATCATCCGTCATAGCGGGGATATCGATGTCCACGTCATTAACCGGACCCTTGATAAAAGGGACAAATCCGTTGTTTCGTTCATCCGGCCCCAAAGCCCCTGGTATGCCTATTTGAACAGCTTCCTGCTGGTCGCTTTGGCTTCGTTGGTCGGCCAGCTATTTAGAACTTCGTTTGCCGCGACCAACCTTGTCATGTTTTATCTTCTGGCTGTGGTCATTGCCGCCGTTTGGTTGGGGCGAGGCCCTTCTATTTTAGCCGCTTTTCTGGGGGTTGCCGCTTTTGATTTTCTTTTTGTGCCGCCTTACTATACGTTTGCCGTTTCTGATACCCAATATCTCTTAACGTTTGCAGTGCTGTTTATCGTTGGCTTGCTGCTTAGCGCTTTGGTGGAGCGTGCCCGCCGGCAAACGGAAGTCGTGCGCCTGAGAGAACGGCGGACATCCGCGCTTTATGATCTTAGCCGGGATTTGTCCAAGGCCGTTGATACGGACGAAATATTAAAAGCCGTTTTGAAACATACCGGCCAGACCTTTGATTGCCGCAGCGCGATCTTGCTAAAAGAGAAGAACGCGTTAGTTGAAAGAATCGTTGAGGTCGGATTTCCTTTTGATGAACGGGAAAAAGCTGTGGCTTCATGGGTGTCTCAAAATGGGCAAGAAGCAGGTTGTCATACCGACACATTACCGGCAGCGGCCGCAACGTATTTTCCTTTAAAAACTAATCAAGGAATTCTGGGAGTACTTGGAATTAATCTTAAAGACAAAAATAGGAAAATGACCATCGATGACCGGAATTTGTTGGAATCTTTCGTAACGCAGGCCTCCCTTGCGATTGAACGGGTTTATTTGGTGGAGGAATACCGCCAGATGCAGATCATGCGCGAGAAGGAGATCATGCAATCGGCGCTGTTTGATTCGATCTCCCACGATCTAAAGACGCCGCTTGTTTCCATCAAAGGCTCATTAAGCGATATGCTGGAAAATAAGAATCTGGATGAAAGATCAAAAAGAGCGTATTTAGAGAATTCCTATGAAGAAACGGTGCGCATGAATCGGTTGATCAATAACTTGTTGGATATGGCCCGTTTGGAGGCAGGCGCTGTTAAACTTTCATTTAAGGCTTATGAGATCAGGGATCTGGTCGGCACGGCCATTAAAGAATTTGAGGAAGCTCTTAAAGGCCGGAAAGTCACGATCAAGATCCCTCCGGACCTGCTTAATGTCCCGATGGATTTCGCTTTGATGGTCAAGGTGTTGACGAATGTCATTGATAATGCGATCAAATACGCGCCGTTTAATCTGCCCATCGATATTGAAGCGGAAGTAGCTGGCGACCAGGTGGAAATCAGGGTTTTAGACCGGGGGCTGGGTGTCCCTCCGGAGGACCTGGAGCAGATCTTCGATAAATTTTATCGCGTCAAACGGCCGGAGAATTTTGAAGGAACAGGACTGGGGCTCTCCATTTGCAAACGTATCGTCGAAGCGCATAAAGGCAGGATCTGGGCCGAAAACCGCCCGGGCGGGGGATCGATTGTGACGATTGCGCTGCCTTTATCGGGAGAAGAAAAGCATGGTTGAGCAGAATGCCACCGGTGGCGCGCGCATTTTGATCGTGGATGATGAGAAGGCCATTCGGCGTTTCCTTAAAACATCGCTTTCTTCGCAAGGTTATGAAGTCGATGAAGCCAAAAACGGCAAAGAGGCTCTGGCCGGATTAAAATCATTCCGGCCCGATGCGATTGTCCTGGATCTGGGATTGCCGGATATGGATGGCGTTGATGTCACCAAAAAGATAAGAGCGTTGACGCAGACACCGATTGTCATTGTTTCTGTCCGGGAAAAAGAATCAGATAAAATTAATGCTTTGGATGCCGGGGCTGATGATTATTTGACCAAGCCGTTTAGCGCTCCGGAACTTTTTGCTCGCTTGCGTGCAGTTTTGCGTCGTTTAGCCAGAGTCAAAGATGATCCAATCTTTAAAGTCGATAATCTTTTGGTGGACTTGGGGAAACGTCTGGTTAAAGTTTCTGACAACGAAGTACGGTTAACTCCGACGGAATACGATGTTTTGAAAACACTTGTTCAGAGTGCCGGCCGTGTGATCACTCACCAGCAGATCATTAAACAAGTCTGGGCTAAGAATATAAAAGATTACGAAGGAGTTGAGCATCTTCTACGCGTCACTATCAGCAATCTCCGCAATAAATTAGAACCCGATCCTACACGCCCTACCTATATATTGACGGATGCTGGTGTCGGTTACCGGCTGAAGTTTGAATCATAACGATTACACAAAGATTGGTGCTCACACAGGGCATTGACACTTTCTTGATATAAAAGCCGTATTTCTTGACGGCCATTTGATTTGATATTTTTTCTTGCCGGTGTATGATTGGGTCGTGGCATTTAAGAAAGGAGCAAGTTCATGGATCTTGTGTATTTGGGTATCACGGCGGTATGCGTCGCACTAAGTGTCTGGTTCACTAAATTTTGTCACAGCTTAATGGAGGACAAGCAATGACGATAACCTATCTTATTTCCGGGATCATCACGTTGGGGGTGTTTATCTATCTGATAGCCGCCCTTTTAAAAGGGGAGAGAATGTTATGATCCACATATCATGGATACAATTCAGTATTTATTTGGTCGTTCTTATCACCCTTGCCAAGCCGCTGGGTACCTACATGGCCCATATATATGAGGGAAACATTCCGGGACCGGTACGATGGTTATCGGGCATTGAGAAGACGATCTACAAATTGACGGGTCAGCATGCGAGCGAAGAGATGTCCTGGAAACATTACGCGTTGGCCATGTTAGCCTTTAATATTGCGGGATTCTTGTTCTTGTATCTTTTGCAGCGCGTTCAAGGAGCGCTGCCGCTTAATCCGCAGCATTTAGGCGCGGTCACTGCGGATTCCTCATTTAATACGGCCGTGTCCTTTGCCACCAATACGAACTGGCAAGGCTATGGCGGGGAATACACCATGAGCTATTTGACGCAAATGGTGGGGCTCGGTGTCCAGAATTTCGTTTCGGCCGCGACCGGCATGGCCGTATTGGTCGCTTTGATCAGAGGGTTCGCGCGCAAACAGGTCGAAACGATCGGAAATTTCTGGGTCGATCTGGTGCGTTCAACCCTGTATATTCTTTTGCCTCTGGCGGTCATTTGGTCGGTGGTCCTTGTTTCGCAAGGGGTGCCGCAGACATTTAAACCGTCAATCACGGCCTCGGTCCTTCAACCGACAAAGGATGCGAACGGCCAACTCTTAAGCGAGCAGACCATTGCTGTCGGTCCGGTCGCTTCGCAGATCGCGATCAAACAATTGGGGACCAATGGTGGCGGTTATTACAACGCGAATTCCGCGCATCCTTTGGAAAATCCGACGCCACTGTCGAATTTCTCTGAAGTGCTGGCCATCCTTTTGATCCCCGCGGCGCTTTGTTATACCTTCGGGTTGATGGTCCGCGACCGACGACAGGGATGGGCTTTACTGGTGACCATGACGATCATCTTCGTCGCCTTTCTGACCTTTTGTTATACGAATGAATCAAGACCCAATCCTTTGATCGCTCAATTGGGCGTGAGCCAGCCGACAGGTAATATGGAAGGCAAAGAAACGCGATTCGGCGTCGGCGAATCGGTCCTGTGGGCCACGGCCACGACATCCGCTTCCAACGGCTCGGTCAACAGCATGCATGATTCTTTTATGCCGCTGGGAGGACTGGTCCCGCTGGTCATGATGTTATTCGGAGAAGTTATTTTTGGCGGTGTGGGCTCCGGGTTATACGGCATGCTCGCGTTTGTCATCGTGGCGGTCTTTGTGGCCGGGTTAATGGTGGGCCGCACACCGGAATATCTGGGGAAGAAGATCGAAAGTTTCGAAATGAAAATGGCGCTGGTGGCTTTATTGATCACGCCTTTGTTTGTCCTGGTTTTGACCGCTTTGGCGGTCATGACTCCGGGAGGGAAAGCAACGATCTATAATACCGGCATGCACGGGTTCTCCGAAGTTCTTTACGCTTTTTCATCGGGAACAAATAATAACGGCAGCGCCTTCGCGGGGCTCGGTGCCAACAATCCTTTCTACAATATTACGCTGGGACTGGCGATGTTTTTCGGACGATATTGGATCATCATCCCGATCCTCGCCATGGCGGGATCGCTCGCGCGTAAACAAAAAGTCCCGGCAAGCGCGGGCACGCTGGCCACACATACGCCGTTATTTATCGGATGGCTGATCGCGACCATCATTCTGTTGGTCGTTCTTAATTATCTCCCCGCGTTGGCGCTCGGGCCGGTGGTCGAACATCTGATGCTTAATCAGGGAGTTACGTTCTAGGAACATAGAAAATGAATGGAGCAGAACATGGATAATACGATGAAAAGTTTGCATAGCGAAACATTGACCGGCGATATCTGGCGACGGGCGATCGGGGATTCTTTTAAGAAACTCGATCCCCGCTGTCAGGTCCGTAACCCGGTCATGTTCGTGGTTTATGTTTACAGTGTTTGGATCACGGTCCTTTTTATTCAGGCGCTTTCCGGGCACGGGGAGGCATCGGCTGGATTTATCGGGCAGGTGGCGGCCTGGCTGTGGTTCACGCTTCTTTTCGCGAATTTTTCCGAAGCTCTGGCGGAAGGCCGGGGCAAAGCCCAAGCTGACGCGTTAAGACGTACTCGTCGGGAAACCAAGGGCAAAAAATTGCGCCAACCCCAGTACGGATCGAAGTACGAATCCGTTTCATCAACGGACCTGCGTTCCGGGGACGTGATCCTGGTTGAAAAGAACGATATTGTTCCCGCCGACGGCGAAGTCGTTGAGGGGATCGCCTACGTGGATGAGAGCGCCATTACCGGCGAAAGCGCTCCCGTCATTCGCGAGTCGGGTGGAGACCGCAGCGCTGTCACGGGTGGAACACGGGTCATTTCCGATTGGGTCGTGGTGCGCGTGACCGCGAGCCCGGGAGAAGGGTTCATTGACCGGATGATCAGCCTGGTCGAAGGCGCCAAGAGGCAAAAAACCCCCAATGAGATCGCGCTGCATATTCTTCTTTCAGGATTGACGATCGTTTTTCTGCTGGTGTGCGCGACACTCCTACCTTTCTCTATTTACAGCGTTGGGATCATGGGGGCGGGGACGGCGATCACGATCACCGCGCTTGTCGCTCTTTTGGTCTGTCTTATCCCGACGACGATCGGCGGATTGGCCAGCGCCATCGGTATCGCGGGCATGGACCGTTTGTTAAGGCGCAATATCATCGCCATGTCCGGCCGCGCGGTGGAAGCGGCGGGCGATGTGAACGTGCTTCTTTTGGACAAGACCGGCACTATCACCCTCGGCAACCGCGAGGCGGTGGAATTTATTCCCCTGGGAAATTTTACCGTCAACAAAATGGCGGAATTGGCCCAATTGGCCTCATTGGCCGATGAAACACCGGAAGGCCGCAGCATCGTGGTATTGGCGAAGTCAAAATATGGCCTGCGGGGAAAGCCGGACGAGGACCATAAGAAACTTCAATTCATTCCATTTACGGCGCAATCCCGCATGAGCGGGGTGGATATTCCGGGGATGAAGATCCGCAAAGGTGCGTCTGATGCGATCACCAAACATGTCCAGGCTCTGGGGGGCATTATTCCGCAGAATTTGAAAGAAATGGTGGAGAAAATTTCTAAAAGCGGTGCCACACCGCTGGTCGTTTCGAACAATGAGCAGATCGCCGGCCTCATTCACCTTAAGGACGTGGTGAAAGGCGGCATCAAAGAACGGTTTATGCAGTTAAGGAAAATGGGCATCAAAACGATCATGATCACCGGCGATAATCCTTTGACGGCGGCGGCGATCGCGGCGGAATCCGGTGTGGATGACTTTTTAGCCGAAGCCAAGCCGGAAGACAAATTGAAACTCATTCGGGATTATCAGGCGGCCGGCGAAATGGTGGCCATGGCCGGTGACGGGACCAATGATGCTCCCGCGTTGGCTCAAGCGGATGTGGCGGTCGCGATGAATACAGGAACCCAGGCCGCCCGGGAAGCCGCGAACATGATCGATCTTGACAGCAATCCGACCAAATTGATCGAAACGGTTGAGGTCGGTAAACAGTTGCTGATGACCCGTGGATCTCTGACCACATTTAGCATTGCCAATGACGTGGCTAAATATTTCGCCATTATCCCGGCGGCCTTCGCGACGACCTATCCGGCGCTCGGTATTTTTAACGTCATGCATCTGGCCACACCGGAAAGCGCGATCCTTTCAGCGGTCATCTTTAACGCGCTTATTATCATTGCGCTTATCCCGATCGCGCTAAGGGGCGTTCCTTACCGGCCCGTGGGCGCAGCACAGCTTTTACGTGACAATCTGTTGATCTACGGTGTCGGCGGGGTGATCGCGCCTTTTATCGGGATCAAACTGATCGATATGTTATTGGTCACTTTTAGGATCGTATAAGAGGAGACGAGAATATGTTGAAACATTTGCTGACTTCCACAAAAATGTTATTGGTTTTAACGGTCGTAACGGGGATCATTTATCCTTTGGCCGTGACCGGGGTCGCCCAGATTGTTTTTAACCATCAGGCCAACGGCAGTCCTGTTTTAAAAGACGGGAAAATCGTTGGTTCGCAACTGGTGGGGCAGTATTTCGATGATCCGAAATATTTCTGGGGGCGCCCGTCGGGGACATCCCCCGCCTACAACGCTTCCGCGTCTTCAGGTTCTAACCTGGGGCCGACGAATAAAGCCCTGATCGACGCCGTTAAATCCAGAGTAGAGGCGCTTCAGACAGCCGACCCCGGCAATCGTGCTCCTGTCCCGGCCGATCTGGTGACCGCCTCCGGCAGTGGATTGGACCCGCAGATCTCTCCCGAAGCGGCCAGGTATCAAATTACCCGCATCGCCAAGTCGCGCGGCCTACCAGAAACGGAACTGGTGAAGCTCGTTGCTCAAACGACTGAAGGCCGTTTCTTGGGGATTTGGGGCCAGCCGAGGGTGAATGTTTTGAAACTCAATCTTGCTCTCGATCAATTACGGACGGCTTCGGTAAGTTTCTGAAGATTTAACGAAGATCATTGCTGGGCGGGCATCTTTTGCTGGACTTTTTCCATCAAAGCCCGGAATTTGGGGTTCTGCAACAGATATTGCGTCTTTTCGCTTTGCTGAATTTGTTCAATAGGAATTTGTGTGGGGTTGGCTTGGCCGGAGAGCTGCGTTTTAAATGGAATTCCGTCCACCATTAACAAGCCCTGACGGGACTGCGACCCTTGAATGGACAGCGCCGTGGACTGT